>SKER01002738.1_pt1 | contig 11006 bp, 7 predicted proteins | sample 4826961 | NCBI WGS metagenome assembly SKER01 (sample SAMN11008804, study PRJNA524170) | human gut metagenome | biome: Human fecal sample; material: Feces; isolation source: fecal sample from pouch patient p47 | host: Homo sapiens | place: Israel: Tel-Aviv | collected 2016-11-16
GTTCTAGAGACCCTACGCGGGTGGTAAGCTGACGAACCCGATAACCATTCCGTGAATTGGTTCGTTCATCCGAACGTTCATAAGCCTTAGCTTTAATCTGCTCAGTCGCTTCGGACTTAAGAATTTCATCAAGGATCTTGGCCATAATTAATTGCATGGCCTTATCCCGATCACCTAGTAATAGTTCCTTTAATTCGTCATCTTCTAAATTTAATTCAACCTTTGGCATAATGAAGTTCCTTTCAGATTTCACAAAGTCCTATTTAGAATTTACACCAATTATACGAACATAACCGGCAAACTCTTTCCCATTATCAAAGGTAATGGACTTAAACAAGTGCCTAGGCACCCCCTGGAGCCACTTTCTCAGGGTGCTAGTTACAGCATCAGCCGACTTATAGTGAGAGTTTAAGACAATCTCAACTTTAGAGAGACGTTCCACCAAAGTTGTCACAGCTCCTTGATGATTTCTACCTTGAACAGTATCACCTTCGAGATGGCCAAATTCTCGTCGGAATTTAGGATAATCAGTTTTTCGATTATGAACTATGAATACTCCGGCCTAATTGGCCGGCTTTACCACGATGTTCAACATAACCATTAGGGTGACGTTTACCTTTCATGGGAAGCGTTGAAACATCAAATTGGCCACGTTTAAACATTCGATAAAGAGTCCGCATAGAACAGTCAATATTAACTTCACCACGACCAATAATTGTGTCAGGAGTCCAACCTACCCCCACCTTTTGTCGAATATATTTAACTTGATTTGAAGGTAGAGTCGCAGGCTGTCTGCCGTTGTGAGACTTATTTACTTTGTAGTACTGCTCATAGTATTGAGTAATGGTGTTACCACAGTTCAAATAGCGGTAAACTCGGTAAATTGTTTCTCCACTACGATGGAGTAGCTTCGCTACTCGATAGGATAACCGTTAAATCAACATTGTAAACGCTTATCATTAATTATTACAATTGGAATTCATATCAAAATCTTTTCCCAACTTTTGATCATTAAGCCTGGGAGCGGAACCGCTTTTATAATCATCGGTCATTAAGTGAAAAAACTTAATTTCTAACGAGTTTCTTAGCAAAGACTTACTTTCCTTTAAGAAAACCGTTATACTAGTACTATTCTAATTTTTGAAAGCGAGGTCTTTACATGCGAGCTCAAGCAACCACTGTCCGGACGGTCCCACGCAGTGAACGTCAAGTCGCCACGAACATTTTAAAAGGATCCTTAGGCAACATGGTCGAATGGTTCGACTGGTATGTTTACGCCTCCTTTGCGATTTACTTCTCGGCCGCCTTCTTCCCGGCTGGCAACCAAACCGCCGAATTACTAGCCACCGCCGGGGTCTTTGCGATCGGGTTCTTCATGCGCCCCTTAGGTTCCTTTGTGATGGGGCGTTTCGCCGATCGAAAGGGGCGCCGGGCCGCCCTCACCCTCTCAGTGATCATCATGGCCGGTGGTTCCTTAGTCATTGCCCTAACGCCCACGTACGCCCAAATCGGGATCTGGTCACCAGTCATCCTGGTCTTGACCCGGTTGATCCAGGGGCTTTCCTTAGGTGGTGAATACGGAACGAGTGCTACCTACATGTCGGAAATGGCGTCCCCTTCCCGGCGTGGTTTCTACTCCTCGTTCCAATACGTCACCCTGATCGGGGGGCAGCTCTTAGCCCTGCTCGTTCAAATCATCTTGCAAAACATCTTCACCAACGCCCAGCTCTACGCCTTTGGCTGGCGGATCCCGTTTGCCATTGGGGCCCTGGGAGCGCTCGTGGTCTTGTGGTTGCGACTTTCAATGGAAGAATCTGATCAATTCAACAGCACCAACAAGAAAAACAAGCAGGCCGGCACCCTTCGGCTGTTGGCTAAGTACCCCAAGCAAGTCCTGATCGTCGTTGGGATGACCCTCGGGGGAACGATCAGCTTCTACACTTACACCACCTACTTGCAACAGTTCATGATCAACACGACCGGCCTGTCTAAGGAAAGTGCGGCGATGATTAACTTCCTCGCCCTGCTGGTGATGGTAATCTTGCAACCGGTCTTCGGTCACTTATCCGATAAGATTGGCCGCAAGCCGCTCTTGATCTTCTTCGGGGTCGGCGGAACCGTCTTGACCGTGCCGCTCTTCACCCTCTTGACCAACGCCACCCAAGCTTGGCAAGCCTTCTTACTGATGTTAGTCGGCGTGGTCATCGTTTCCGGGTACACCTCGATCAACGCGATCGTGAAGGCCGAACTCTTCCCGGCCGAAATCCGGGCGTTAGGCGTCGGCCTGCCGTACGGGTTGACCGTTGCCATCTTCGGGGGAACCGTTAACTACGTCGCCCTCTGGCTGCGCTCCGTTCACCTGGAAAGTGGCTTCTTCTGGTACGTTTCCGGCACCGTCTTTATCTCACTCTTGGTTTACATCTTCATGATCAAAAAGGGTGTCTCGGCGCTGGATAAAGATTAGGAAAAGGAAGTGCGACCCAACCATTAAGCAGGCCGTGGGCTAAGGATAGCGCGAACGGTTGGTGCGCCAGCACCGTTCTTCGGCCAGACTTAGCCACTAGGCCTGCGGTTGGGGAGCACGTTATCTGGAAGTACGACCCAACCATTAAGCAGGCCGTGGGCTAAGGATAGGGCGAACGGTTGGTGCGCCAGCACCGTTCTTTGGCCAGACTTAGCCACTAGGCCTGCGGTTGGGGAGCACGTTATCTGTGGAATAGTTAAAAAATTACCCCAAACAAAAACCGTCAATCCGCAATCAAATTTGCGAATTGACGGTTTTTATTTAGCTAGGACTAGCGTGGAGGTTGGTTCGTACTTCTTAATTTTGAAACAACCTCATCCCCGCCGGCGTCGCCACCTGGTAACAGTCGAGGTTAAAGACCTTGCTCACCCGTTCGGCGCTCAGAACTTGTTCGGGCGCCCCACTGTCAACCACTTGCCCCTCCTTAAAGAGTAGGCAGTGTTGGCCGTACTGGAGGGCCTGGTTTAAGTCGTGGATGATCATCACGATCGTCAGCTGGCGCTGGGCTTGGATCCGTTGCAAGAGCTTTAAGAAGTTAACCTGGAAGTGGAGGTCGAGGTAGGTGGTCGGCTCGTCCAAAAAGATCGCCTGGGCGTCTTGGTTGAGGGCGGCCGCTAGCCACACCAACTGTTGCTGGCCGCCGGACAGGGTCAAAAGTGGGCGGTCAACCAGGTCGGTTAAGCCTAGTTCGGCCAGGATCGCCTCCCCCTTTTCGTCGGTGGCCGGCAAGTCGCTGAGCAGCGATTGGTAGGGCAGGCGCCCCATCGCCACCAGGTCGCGGACCTTAATTTCGTCGTAAACCGGGTTATGCTGGTGGACGATCGCCACCTGGCGGGCAAACTCCCGCGGCGAATAGGCCCAGACGTCTTGGCCGTCCATGGTCACCGTCCCGGACTGGGGCTTTTGGCTACGAGTCAGCAGCTTAAAGAGGGTCGATTTCCCCGAACCGTTGGGGCCCACCAGGCAGGTTAATTGACCGGTCGGCACCCCGATTGTCAGGTCTTGAATCAACGGGGCTTGATGCGGGTAGGCAAAGGTCACGTGATCAAGCTTAAACATGGCGGGCACCCCCCTTCTTGTGGGCCAAAATGAAGATTAAAACCGGCCCCCCGATGATCGCTAACAAGGTGGCGGCCGGGATTTCGCTCGGCTGGATCACCAGGCGTCCAATGGTATCAACGGCCAGCATCAACCAGGCGCCGGCCAGGGCCGCAAAGGGCACCACGGCCCGGTAGTCACGGCCCACCAGCACCCGGCCGACGTGGGGCACGATGATCCCGATAAAGGCGATCACCCCGATCACGGCGGTCGATGTGGTGGCTAGGAAAACGGCTAACCCAAGCAGGGCCAAGCGTAACTTACCGGCCGACAGCCCCAGGGAGCGGAGTTGTTCGTCAGACACCTTGAGGTAGTTACCCCAGTTGGTGACCAAGACCACCCCGATTAAGCCGAGGATCCCGAGCACGGTCACGGTCAAGCAGCCGAGCCAGGTCACCGTTCCTAACGACACCTGACTGGTCGACGAAAAGACGCTGGCGATCCCGGTGAAGGTGGCGTTTAAGGCCACCCCGATCAGGATTAGGCGGTATGGGTCCATTTGCGGTTGGAAAAAGATTAGCACCCCTAGGGCGAGGGCCCCGCCGACAAAGGCGAAGACGACCTTGCCAAAGAAAAAACTTGGCAACAAAAGTGCCCCGACAAAGGCGAACAAGGCGGCGCCGGCTGAAACCCCCATAATCCCGGGGTCGGCGATCGGGTTGCGCAAGGCGGCCTGGAAGAAGGCCCCGCTGACTGACAACATCGCCCCGGCCATCAAAGCGGTGATGATCCGGGGCAGGCGAATGTTAAAGAGGGTGTTGGCGTCGGTGGCCGTCATCTTCAAGAGGCTGAAGTGGCTGGCCCCGTTAGTCAGGGCGATCCACACCGTGACCACCAACAAAACAGCGAGGACGAGGTAGGAAATAGCGGAACGTTTCATCTTACTTACTTGGGTACAGCCACTGACTGACCTGCTTTAAGGCCTTGGCGGCGTTCATGTTGGCCGAGGCGTTAAAGGTCGGTTGCTGGAGGTCGTAAACCCGCTTGTTTTTGACCGCCGGCATCGTCTTCCAAACCGGGTTGGTGGAGAATTCTTTTTCGAATTGTGGCTTGGTGACGTTTGGCAAGGCGTGTTCCAAGCGCAAGATCACGTCCGGCTTCTTGGTCGCCAAGGATTCGTTGTTGGGTGAAATGTAGGTCTGGCCGTTAGCGGCGTAGACGTTTTGCCCCCCGGCCAGCCGAACCAGGTCGCCGACGTAGGACTTATCGGTGGCAATCATGTAACCGGCCCCCGGCATCCCCATCAACACCAGCACCTTCGGCTTTTGACCGTGGATCCGCTTTTTGACGGCGGTAATGGCGCTGTTAATCTTTTCGATCTGGGCCTGGGCCTGGCTGGTGCGGTGGTATTCCTTGCCCAGGCTGGTCAGAGTCCCCTTCAGTTGGGCGACCGTGTCGAGTTTGAGGTAGGTCACCTTCACGGCCTGTTGCTTGAAGGCGTCGTTGTACTGGTCCTTTAAGGTCGAAACGGCGTAAACAACGGTCGGATTTAAGGAAGCGATCTTTTCGACGGACGGGTCCATCGGGCTCCCAATCTTGGTAACGTCCTTGTAGCGGCTCGGCAACTTAGCCTGAGTGGTTGGCACCCCAACTAGGTCGATGTCTAACTTGTCAAAGATTTCGGTAATCGCGGCGCTGGTGGCCACGATCCGCTGGTTTTTAGCGGCTTGGTGGTCAACGAAGGCCTTGACCCCGACGGCCACCCCAATCACAACCACGAGGGCGACGAGCAAAGAGATAATAATTGATTTCTTCTTCATAACGATCTTTTCCTTTAGTGGCGCGGAATTTGCTTCTTAGCGGACCAAACGAAGTAGACGGCGGCCGCAATCACGATCAGGAGCCCCAGGATCCCGCCGACTAAAACGAAGTAGTAGAGGGTCTGGTTCTTTTGGCTTTGTTCTTGGACCCGGTCGTTTTGGGCGATCGTGGAGCGGGCCAGCCGGCTTTCCTTGGCCTTGGCAGCCGACGATTGCGAGGAGGCCTGCGATTCTAACTTTTTAAGCTTTTGACTTAGCTGGGGGTCGTTGCTGCCGCTGGTCGAACTAGACGACCCGTTGGCCACCCCCGCCGCCACGGTGGCCGAACTGGAATTGGCGCCGCTGGCACTGGTTGAACTAGTGCTCCCCGACAGGGCCGGTAAACTGGAGGTGTCGAACTTAAAGGAAATGTTGTGGTTGGCCTTGTAAACCCCCGGTACGTTGATCGAGATGCTGCTGGAGATCACCCCGCTTAAGTCCTTGGTGGTAAAGGAGTAGCTGTACAGGTAGTAACCGCCGCTCTGGGTCTTAGTGACGTTTTGCGGGGCTTGGCCGTCGATGGAGTTGACGACGACCGGCCAGGCCGATAGGTTGGTGGCAGTCCGAATGGTCATCGTAACCACGTAGGCGCCGTTTGACACCGTTACCGTGGCGGGGCGGACGTAGTAGCCGTCCGCCATCGAGGTAGTGGAGGTGCCGTACTTGTAGGTTTGGTAACTAACGCTTTGGGCGTGCCCGACCTTGGCGAAGCCGATCACCGCTATGATCAGGGTGCACACCGTTAATAAAAATTGCTTAAGCTTCATGAATTAATCCCCTTACTTTTTTCACGATTCGTTGCCGCCAGGTGGTCGCCACCCCAATCACAATTAGCGCCGCCACAATGAAGAAGGTTAAGGCGGCCGCAATTGGGTACTTAATCAGCGAGGCTTCGACCATCTTGGAGACGCCGGGCTTGACCGCGTACTTGCCAAGCTTCTTTTGGGCCGCGGCCAGGTCAAAGTTTTGCACCGTCCCGGTCCCGCTTTGCAGGGCGGTGGCCATCGGGCTGGCACTGCCAGCGAGCGGAGTGGCGCTACCAGACCCGGTCAAACCGGTGCTGGTTAAGGTGCCCCCGGAGGTCCCGTCGCCCGACAGCGAATCCAGGTAGCTCCTGGTGTTCGTCGCCGTCTTGCCAAAGACCAGCCAAATCGAGAAGGTCTGGTTGGAGATGTTGGCGATCGGCACGCTCATCCGGATCGAAGCGGCAACCGGATTGTCTAGCACGGTTGGGTCGGCCACGTAGAAGGTGTAAGTCCAGATATCATCGCCGCCACTGCTCGTCTTGGTGGTGTTAACGATCGGACCGGCGCCCACAGAAAGTGGCGTAAAGGAAACGATCCCGCTCTTAACCTTGACCGTCAGGGTGACGTTGTAGCCACTGCCGGACTTGGTGACCCGGGCAGTGTGGGTGTAGTAGGCGTTGGCCTCAGACACCCCGGACTTGGTGGCGTTTAAGACCTCGTATTCCACGTCTTGGACTTCCTTGGTGGTGTCAATCACAGGGCCGTTGCTAGTAAGTGTTACTGGTTCGTCCGTCGTGGCCTTAGCGGCATCATTAACCACGTCACTGGTTGATTTTCCCGTACCCGGGAAAACCGCCAGCGCCGTTTCGTTCATCGCGCCCAGCGGGGTCTGCAAAGCAAAGGCCAGGGTGGCACTCCCCTTGGCCAAGACGGCGGCGCTCACCTTGTAAGTGTAGGTCCCGGTATCGCCGTTAGCGGTTGTGGCCGTTGGCTGTTCGCCGTTGAGAGTCATCGACTTGATGTAGCCGTTCCCGCTGGACAAAGTGAATGTGATCAGGTAGTCATTGCCGTCTTGTTTAATCGTCACCTGCTTGGCAAAGAAACCGGCCGAAGCAGATTGCTGGGTCGGGTCACTGGACTTCATGATCGAAAGGACCCGGGTTTCAGCGTTATCGGTATTGGTGGCCGAACTGGGCTGGGTCGTTGACGTGTTCGAACTCGCCTTGGTGGAACTAGCTTGGGTGCTGGAACTAGTGGCACTGGAGCTAGCCGTTGCTGACTTGGCGCTCGAACTGCTGGAGCTAGCCGCACTAGCACTAGCGCTGGAAGCTGAACTAGCGGCACTAGACGAACTGGAGCTGGCCGTCGCCTGGGTCTTAACGGTCGAAAAGTCGACCTTTAAGTAGGCCTTTTGGCTCATGGCCCCCATCGGCGTGTTCAAGTTCATGTCGATCAGGTAGCTACCGCTGGTGTTAGGCAGGGTAAAGGTGATGGTGGCGTTGTTGCCGTCGTGGTCGATCGTAGCGTACTCGGTTTGCCCGTCGACTTTCATATCCTTAATGTATTTACCCCCGTCGTTGGTGGTCGTGATCTTCAGCTGGAGCTTGCCGTTTTCCACTACCAGCGTGGCGCCCTTATTTAAAAAGCCCTGGGCCAGGGAGTCCTGGTTCTGGTCATCTTGCTTTTTAAAGGACGTCTGCACGTCGTAGGTTCCATTCTGATACTTCTGATCAGCGGCCTTAGCCACCAGGGGTGTCGTGCCCAGTGTTACCACGGCAGGAGCGGCGATCCCCACAGTGAGGGTCGCCGCCATTATCGCTTGGATCAAATGATAAACCAATCGTCTATTTGTTAACATTGTTATAACTTCCTCCAAAATGACACCGTGTCACAAAATGTTGATTTGACAACGTTTTGAAAGGGTCATTCCCTCAATTTTCGTTAAGATCATGATACCATTTTTTGTTTTTTTAATGTTGTTTTTATTAAATTTATCTGCAATAATTAGATCAGTTTCAAAATTAATAATCGATCAATTCGGGAGGATTTGTCCATGACTTCACACGTTAAAAATACTTTGGTTACCACCGCTGCCATCGCCGGTGCCCTGGCAGCCACTACCCTATTCAACACCACCACGGTTAAGGCCGACACCACCAGCTCTGCACCGGTGACCACCACGACCAGCGCCACCAAGGACACAGCGATCGCTTCCGCTCAAGCCAAGGTGAACTCCGCTTCCGCCGCCGTTGTTTCCGCCCAAGCAGCGTACGGCTCCGCTTCCACGGCGGCATTTGACGCCGCTGCCAAGACTGCCGCCGCTTCCGCTAGTGCCGCTGCTACTTCTGCTGCTACTTCTTCAGCCGTAGCAAATGCCCAAGCCGCCGCCGACTCTGCTGCCACCGCTAAGTCCACGGCCGATGCTAACCTTGCTAAGGCCCAATCCAACGCCGCCGCAACTAGCCGTGCTAAGTCCATGACTTCGGCAGCCGTTGTTAGCGCCCAATCCGCTGTTGCTTCTGCCTCCGCTAAGGCATCTGACGCTGACAGCGCGGTGGCTTCCGCTGAAGCAGGCCAAACGGTAACCGCCAACCTGATGAAGTCCGATGACCCAACCCAAGCTTCTGCCGCTCAACAATACTTCGCCACTAAGACGGCGATTGTTAAGCTCCTCCCTAGCGGCCAAGTTCAAATCACCATTCCGCTGACCAGCGGGCTGAAGTTCCTAAAAGAAGTTAGCTACAACGGGGTAGACGCCACCTTCACCAAGACCGGCGACGACTCCGCCAAAATCACCTTTACTGCCGACCCGGCCACTTCCTACACCCTGGCCATGACGATGGACATCACGAGTGTCATGCCAATCATGCACGAAAAGGCCCTCTTAGACGTTGATACCACCATCTTCAACGGCTTGCTGGCTGCTAAGTCTGACGCTGATGCTGCCCTGACCAGCGCCCAAGCTGCTTTAAGCACGGCTAAAATCAACGCCGCTTCCGCTGCCCAAGTTGCTTCTAACGCCGCTTCCGCTGCCACTGCCGCCGCTACGGTTGCTTCCGACGCCGCCGTTGTTGCCACGAGCGCTGCTACCAACCTGACCAGCGCCCAAGCCGCAAACAGCACCGCTCAAGCCGCTTTGACTAGCGCTCAAGTTGCCCAAGCCGCCGCTGACGCTACTTTGGCAACTGCTAAGGCTAACTTGGACAGTGCCAACGCCGCTTTAACCAGCGCCCAAGCTGAACTCAAGTCCGCCCAAAACATCGTGGTGGTAACGCCAGCCTCCAGCGCTGCATCTTCCGCTTCCTCTACCGCATCTAGCGCAGGTTCCGCTGCTTCTTCAGCAACTAACTCCGCTGCTAGTGCCGCAACCGCCACTTCCAACGTGGCTTCTAGCGCTTTAACGACCACGGTAACTAGCGCCGTTGTCGCAACTCCGGCTACCACTAAGAAGGCAACGTCTAGCACCCCTGCTTCTTCAACCACTGCTAAGACCCTGCCACAAACTGGTAACGAAAACCAAAGCGCCCTGGTTGCCCTTGGTTTAGCCATCTTAACGCTGGGGATCTACCCAATGATGAAGCGGAAGCACGCTTAATTAAGAAGTGCGATCCAACCTTCTCGACGGGCCGTATAGCTAAGCTAGGGCGAAGGTTGGTGCTTGGGCACCGTTCTTCGCCCCTACTTAGATACTAGGCCCGTGGTTGGGGAGCACGTTATTGGAAGTGCGGACCAACCATTGGCAGGTCGTGGGCTAAGGATAGGGCACAGGTTAGCGCGGTACGCGGTGTTCTGTGGCCGGACTTAGCCACTAGACCTGCGGTTGAGGAGCACGTTATTGGAAGTGTGGACCAACCATTAAGCAGGCCGTGGGCTAAGCTAAGGCAAATGGTTGTCTCCCCCGGCGGCGTTCTTTGCCTGTACTTAGCCACTAGGCCTGCAGTTGGGGAGCACGTTATTGGAAGTGCGACCCAACCTCCCCAAATGAAAAACGCCCGTTCCGTCAGTTTTGACGGGGCGGGCGCTTTTTGCTTATTAAGTAACAGAAGGGCACGGTAACTCACCTAACAAGCCGGGCCACAAAAAAGGCCCCAATTCACTAAAGAATTGAGGTCATCACGTTATCGGTTTCCCAATTGGGACTGATGGTATTAATGATGAGAATTTCCTTCGCTGGTCCTAACCAGAGCAGGTTCAATGGGTATTTCTCAGCCAAACGGCACCCCAATTCTTCGTGTCTAGTGTACTACGTCTGGTTGAAAATGGAAAGCCCTTACTTGCTGAGTTGGTCAAAGCAGGCCAGTGCCTTGCCCCCGTAAACCGTGGCCGGACCCCCAGCCATCATGATCGCCACGCTAATTGCCTCGACGAATTCTTCGCGGCTAGCACCGGCCTTGATGCAAGCGGCGGTGTGCTGGGTGATGCAACCCTCACAGCGTTCGACCACCGAAATGGATAGCGACATCAGTTCCTTAGTCTTGGTGTCCAGCACCCCGTCAGCAACACTGGCGGCGTGCAGGGCGCCAAAGCCCTTCCCGGCCTCGCCGACACTGGCAAACAGGTTCTTGTTATTGGCTTGGCATTCGGCGAGTTGTTCTTGGTAATCAGTCATGGGTCAACCACCACTGACTAAAGTCAGTGGCTTGTGAGCCGAATATCATCACGGATTTCGAACCACAATTTGCGTAGATAGGGACAACTTATTTGACCAACTGAAATTGTAATCAAACAGCGGTCGTCTAATTACCAACGCCTTTTATGTCCCCAGGTTGCCATAGGGACAGATAAGCTAGGCTAGTTTAGCTATTCCCTTATCAAGAATGTTTTTAGCTGCGTTCCAGT
>SKER01002741.1_pt1 | contig 10995 bp, 9 predicted proteins | sample 4826961 | NCBI WGS metagenome assembly SKER01 (sample SAMN11008804, study PRJNA524170) | human gut metagenome | biome: Human fecal sample; material: Feces; isolation source: fecal sample from pouch patient p47 | host: Homo sapiens | place: Israel: Tel-Aviv | collected 2016-11-16
GCTAAAGCTATCGTTGACGGTGCACCATCAGTTCTTAAAGAAGGTGTTGCTGCAGCTGAAGCTGAAGAACTTAAAGCTAAACTTGAAGAAGCTGGAGCTTCAGTTACTCTTAAATAATAGAGTACCGCAATTTGATTGCGAAAGCCTAGTAAATCAAGGTTTAATGATTGCTTAGAGCGATTAAAAATCGGTGGAATGATTTCATTCCCCACTAAAACCCCACCAAGGTTTAATCTTGGTGGGGTTTATTTTTTTACTCAAAATCATGATATAATAAGATTATCGAAATTTCTAAGCTAGCTTAGTCTTTTGCTTACACAAAAGACTAATAACTATCAGCTAAAGAATATAATTATTAGTGGAGTTGTGTATGGCAATTAAAGGACTTAGTTTAAAGGAAAGCATGAATAAGTTTGTCCAAGCAATCATGCCGTTGGATGATGAAAAGTTACGTTTTGAAAAATACTTAACTGAGTATTTGAATCATCTTAAAAATAATAAAACCGAAAGCGAAGAGTATCAGAAAAACTTGCTTAAACATTTTTTGGAGCAAGTTTTACCTTATAATTTTATAAATACTTCTAGTCGTATTGATTTGGCTATTTACAATGGGAAGACATCAGATTCAACATTGGGTGTTATTTTTGAGTGTAAAAGTTTAACTAATAAATCAGAAATGATGACTAAGGCAAGATTAAATACTAAGGCTTTTCAAGAGATTGTAGCTTACTATTTGTCTGAACGTTTATTTTCAAAAAATCTTGAAATAAAAAAATGTATTATAACTAATGGCTTATCTTGGTTTGTGATAGAAGCTAAAGAGTTTGAAAAATATTTTTTTAAGAATAAGTGTTTGATTGAGCTTGTGACAAAATTTAGTAAAAATCAGCTTTCAAGTAATAGAACAGATTTTCTGTACTCTGAAGTAATTGCGCCTGAAATTGATAAAGCGATTGAAAAAGGTATTGTTGTTGCCCACTTTGATTTGAGTCAAGCTTTAGTTAAATCAAGTAAGTCTATTGAAATAAAGAAAAGTAACTTAACACAACTTTACCGATTTTTCACAGCAGAAAACTTATTAAATAAAGAAATCTTTACAGATTCCAATAAGCTTAATAAGAATTTTTATGATGAACTGTTGTATTTGATGGGGTTAGAAGAAACTAAACAGGGAACAAGTAAAATAATTTCTCGTCTTAAACCTGCCAAGCGACAACGTTATTCGTTTGTTGAAAATATTATTGATAAGCTTGAGATGAAAGATGTCCCTAGGGAGAAGCAAGAAGAAATTGCCATTCAGCTAACAGTAGTTTGGATGAATCGTATTTTATTCTTGAAACTCCTTGAATCCCAGTTGATTCAATTTAATCAAAGTGAGGATTTCAGATTTTTAACATTTGAAAAATTAGATAGTTTTGAAGAAATTTACAGTCTTTTCTTTGCGGTGCTTGCTAAAAAAGAAGAGGATAGGAATCAGCGTGTACAAGAAAAATTTGGCTATGTTCCTTATCTCAACTCATCACTATTTGAAGAGACTGAACTAGAAACCTCAAGAGATGGTATAGGGATTGACCGCTTGCCTGAAGGTAACATTGATATTTTTTCAAAAACGGCACTTAAAGGGGCTGATAAAAAACGTAAATCAGGTAAAATAAACTTCATTGCTTATCTTTTTGACTTTTTAGATTCTTATGATTTTTCTACTACTATTTCACATCATAAAAAATCTAAAAATGACCTTATTAATGCTTCTGTGCTAGGATTAATTTTTGAAAAAATCAATGGTTATAAAGATGGTTCGTTCTTTACTCCAGGTCACATTACAATGTATATGTCTAGGAAAGCAATTCGAACAGCAGTTGTAGATAAGGTAAATGAATTTCTGAATTGGCAATGTGAGACAATCGAAGAGGTTAAATTTCTTATTCAAAATATCAAAATTGCAAAAAAAGTAAATTCGGCTATTAATGACCTTAAAATTTGTGACCCTGCGGTTGGTTCAGGGCACTTCCTTGTTTCTATTTTAAATGAAATAATTGCTCTAAAGAGTGAACTAAATGTACTATTTGATGATGAAGGAAACCATATCGGCAACCTTATCCAATGTTATGTTATTAATGATGAGCTTGTAATTCAGGATATGGCAGGGAATAACTTCCTTTATCAAGTAAATAATCGCCAGTCTGAGAAAATTCAGAAAGCAATATTTAATCAGAAACGTTATATTCTTGAAAATTGCCTTTTCGCAGTAGATATAAATCCAAGCTCAGTAAATATTTGTCGTTTGCGTCTCTGGATAGAGTTATTAAAATCATCCTATTACTACCAAAATAAAATGGGGCCTAAGACCTTAACAACCTTGCCAAATATTGATATCAATATCAAAGTTGGTGATAGTCTTCTACATAAGTTTGATTTGGACTATGAGTTCGATATGAGACGGACAGATTTTAAAGAGTATTTGTCTTTAGTAAGGGAATATAAAGAAACAAATAATAAGCGAACTAAAGCTAAAATCTGGGATAAAATTTCTAATTTAAAGCGGTCATTTGATGATACAGCTTCAAGTCCTGAACTGAAACGGTTAAAGAAGTTGGAAGTAGAGTTAGGGAAAGCAGGTATTATTGACTTATTTGGAGATGAGACTGCTGAAACTAGAAGATACGAACAAGTTAAAAAACAAGTATCTGAAGCTAAAAAAGTTTTAGAAGCTCGTTTAAAGAATCCGTTATATGCTGGTGGTATGGAATGGCGAATGGAGTTTCCCGAAATTTTGGGAGAAGACGGTCGCTTTGTCGGCTTCGACCTTGTTATTGGTAATCCTCCTTATATTTTTGCTCAAAATAATACCTTTTCAGTTGAAATGAAAAGCTACTATTCAAGGAGTTACCCTTTGAATAACTATCAAGCAAATACATTTGGTTTATTTTTAGAATTGGCTTTTTCTCTAATTCGAGATGGTGGCGGAATTTCATATATTATTCCCAACTCTTTTTTAACAATTAATCAATATAAGACACTACGCCATCATATTCTTAAAAGCTATGATGAAGTAACTTTTATAAATTCTAAAGATAAAATTTTTGATGAAGCTTCAATCGATGTTTGTATAGTAGAGATGTTTACAAAACGCCCCTCAAAAGTTACTTTAGGTGTGATTTCAGGCGGTGAGATAAAAATAGTAGCTGACACCAAGGCTGAAAGTTTACTTAATCAGGATGTAATTACAATTTCGTCTATTAGTGGGAGAGTTTCATCATTGCTATTGAAAATTGAGAAGAATTCTAAAGTAATAGAAAAAAATTACGGTACAGTCAAAGATGGATTGAAAGCGTATGAACGAGGTAAAGGAAGTCCTAAACAACCTGAGGATAAGGATGAATTTAAAGAGTTCAAAGCCAGTAAACCGTTCTTTTCTAATCAAAAAAAAGATGATTCCTATCGGATGTTTCTATCGGGTAGTGATTTACAAAGATACCATTTAAAATGGTCAGGAAAGTTTTTATCTTATGGGAATCACCTAGCTGCACCTAGAGACAGTAAACTTTTTGAAGGAGAGAGACTTTTAATTGCTAGAATTCCAGTGAAATCTATCTATACTTTTAGAGCAACTTATACAAAAGAAAATTTTGTACATGAACAGAGTATTGAAAGTATTACCAATCTGAAAGTTTCCCCTTTATATTTAATTGGTGTATTGAATTCAAAAATACTTTCTTTTTATGCTATTGAAAAGTTTGACTTTTTACAAAGAAATACATTTCCACAGATGAGGCTGACACAAATCAAGCAGTTCCCTATTCCTAATTCAAATGATGACCAACAGAATGAAATTGCTGACTTAGTTGTGCAAATAATGGAAGAAATGACAAAAGAAAAAGTTAATCAAGACTTGGTTGATTCTTTAAATACTGAGATTGATGAACTCGTCATGGATTTGTTCGGATTGACTGAAGAAGAAAAGCAAATTATACGAGATTTTGAAGTCTAGAAAGTAGGGATATAAATGGCAAAAAGTTTACAAAGTCAAATTAAAGGTATTGAGAGAGATATGGTCAGAGAAATGAACAAAATGGTAAAGAGGGCAAACAAGAAAATCAATCCTGTAATACTTCCAACACAACTGGATTCCACTAGTTCAGCACTAAATTTTAACGAATATCATCAAGATAATAGCACACATGTTTCAGTCGGTGGGGATATGATGAACTCACAGATTGGTGGTCGAAATAATTCGATAACGGTTATCTATACTGATACCGATATTGAGAAAATATTAGAGAATATCAAAGAGTATTCACGAACATTGAAGGATGAAGAACAGACAGAGCTAGTGACAATGTTACATGAGATACAAATGAGCGGAAAGGTTGAAAATCATATGATTTTCTTTGATAAACATCCGATATTAGCAATGGCTTTTAGTGCTATTGTAACATGGGGAATTGACAATGGGATGGATAGTTTAGTTAACATTATTTCAAGAGTATTTGAGTAAGTGAAAAGGTTTCGTTGTGAATAAAACGAAACCTTTTTTATATTAATCAAAAAGTATACCTCTATCAGTTTCGTCAAACCAGAAAGTAAATTTCTGTTCCTCGGGGGCATCCTTTATCGCTTCTTGGTATGTTGTAATAAGCTCATCGATAGTGGTTACTCCAGTTTGGTATTTTTCTAGATTTTGAATTACCAAATCAACACTATCAATATAAGTTACTAAACAGTCAGGTATTTTTTCTAATGATGAGTCTTTATGATGTTGGATTTTGATTAGTGTCTTACAGTAACTTGTTGTAGCACTAAGAAGTTCCTCATCTATTTCTGATATGTCATCACCTAATAATTTAGAATGTAAATATTGTATATCATCCTTATAGATAGTGTATATCCGATAGCCAAGTGAATTTTCTTGTGCTTTATGTTCAACAAGAAAATCCAATAAATAGTTTTTTAAGAAGTCAACCAATCGAGTCTGCATATTATTGAAAGTAAGACTATGACCATTAACAGAAATAAAATCAAAAAATTTTTGACTTAGGCTAAGTTTATCTTTTACATGCAATACATAAAAACGATAAATAGCCTGAGATATAATTTTCTTTCTGTCATCCAAATTCGGACTTTCGGAGTAAATATCATAAATAGAAACTGTGTTTTCTCTAGTTATTTCTAGATTCTCATATGCTTGATAAAGCGCATACTCAGGAGAGTCAATCAAAATAGTATTTACTAAGTCACAATAACTGTCAGAATTTAACAAATCCTTCATTAATACATAAAAGAAAATCCCTTCGTTTAGAGCAAGTTCCTCAGGCGTTCCCCAGTAGACTTCATTAATATCCTCATATACCATTTCAGTTGTGTCTATATCCCTATGTTCTAGAAAATCAACGAATTCATCAGTTGGACGACAATAGTCAAGGATTTCTTTAGCAAGTGAATAAGGAAGATAACTTGGATTTCTTTTGGTAATGTTTTTCTTCCTAACTTGGGTAAGTTGTTTTCTATTATCAATTGCGATTTGATTATTTGAAATCATTCTCAGCTTTGTTGGATACTGGCTTTGAAATTCATCAATTGCACTATTGATTTTAGAAATTTTATTTTCAAGACGTTCTGAAGCTTGATAGTAAAAATAATTTGCGGTGTGTAAGAATTTAAGCATATAACTTCTTCTTTCTAAATACTCTTATAGTTATATTATACCGAACTTTTTCTATTAGTTATGGGTTAAAAATCAGAAATAAAAAGTTCAAAAGCACCCCGTACTAAAGTTCGAAGTTCGTAATAAAATAGTTATATGCTAAGGCACAGCTATAACAGATTTGTTCGGTATTATTAAATGACATGTTCTCAATTGGAGAATATTAAAGGTTGTAGGGGTTAAAAATAAAAGTTAGAGATATCTAAAAAGCCCCTTAGCAGGAATTTCTAGTCATTATATAATGAGATTGTGCTTGGGCATAGAGTGTTAACACGAGAGTATTGCCAGTTGTCGGCTAGGTTAAGACAACAAGAAAATTTAGGTGACTAAAATGGAAAAAATTAGTTTAAATAGTACAAAATTGGGAGAACTCCGCTTCTCAGTTAGTGAAGTTGATGCCCCTCAGGTTGCAATTATTACACAAGCAAGACAAGTTGCAAAACGAAACGACAATGGCGATGTTATTGAAAATTCGGTTGCAAAATTGAATTTATCAGGAATTGATATTAAATTATACCAATTAATGAAACAACAAGGTCTTGATATTTCAAGTGTTGTTCCAATTACAATTGAAGTCGTAACAGACGAAGCGACTTTAAAACGTTATAAAGTCGATGAGTTAATTGGAGAAATCGTTGATTTGCGTAGTGCAAAAGTCGCTCTAAAATGGGTGTCACGAGGAAATTCTGGTGGTTGGGGTGGCTTAAAGCTCATTCTTGAAAATATTCAGATTGTCCAACCCAAGGCAACAAACTAAATAATTAAGTGATATACGGGATAGGGGATGTAGCAATTGCTACGTGGGTATTAATAAAAAATAAAGGTGGTCAAATATGACTCCAATACGAACAATAAAAGAATGGGTTAGCCCCCTTAGTATAAATGAACGAAAGGTTACTTATATTAAAGTAACCAAGACTAAAACTCAACGCAGAAAACAGATGTTATTGATTTTAGCTATTTTGTTCATTAGTCAAATAACATTGGCTTTTGTAATATCAATGCTGAGATATTTTTCTCAAGAAAATGCTGATTTCGTACCAGTTTCAATAGCGGTATGTCTTATTAGCATAGAAGTTCTAACAATCCTGACGTGGATTATTTTGCACTCACTATATTCACCGATTGAAAAATGGAGAGTATCAACCTTACTAAAGGGATTTGCAGAAGAAAACGATATACTTCGTAAACATAAATCTGATATTGACAGTACTCAGTCCATTCGTTGGGAGTATTACCTAGATTCGGGAATGATATTTATAAAACTATTTCAAGGTGGTCACGTTTCAAAAGCTAGTTCTGAGGAAATTCCAAATGCACTCTTGTCATACTTTATTAAAGAAACAAGGGAATCGTGGTTTTTGGAGCAATATCTTATCGGAGATGGTTTCGTTAAAATGGTCTTCTCTCACAAGCCAGATAAGTCACTATATATAAAAGGTTATGAAGATTTTATTGAATCTAAAGATTTAAATATCAAATTGACTAAGCGATTAAGTTGGACACTGAAGCAACCGATGGGGCTAATAGTAGGCCCCACCTCATCAGGAAAAACGAGTTTACTAAAATATTTGATATTGGCTTATCTAATCAATAATCCGAAAAATACAGTATATACGATTGATGGTAAAGGAGCATACTTGAGTCAATCTATGCAAATTATTGGTGATGTTGCCACAAATGGTGAAGATTCATTCAAGATGATTTCCTATCTTGAGGATTTGATGGAAGCTAGGTATGCTGAATTAAATGCGGATATTTCTGCTGATGAGGATATTACACATAATGAAAAATTTAGACATGGACAAGTCCTACTTGTGATTGATGAATATCTCGCATTAGCTACCACAATGCAAGCTGAAGATAAACTTCGGAAACCAGCCGACCGACTATTTCCACAGTTTTATGCAAAGTTGATGAAATTGATTGTCAAAGGACGTCAAGCCTCAATCTTTGTTATTATTTCAGGACAGATGATTCCAACCTCTATTTTACCGAGTGAAGCTAGAGATTCTCTTGGATTGAGGATAGCTTTGGGGAGGATTAGTCAATCACAGGCAACTGAAATTTTTAATATGAGCAAGTTAGCTCTTCCAAGTGCAGATAGCTCACTCTATGAAGGAGTAATATATCTTGATGGAATCGGGCTTGAAAATCCTATAGTTTTTAGAACCCCTTATTATGATGATAAGAAACTGCCATTCAAAGGCGCACTACGTGTTTTAAAATCTGAGCGGAGCTTGCTCCGCTCAGACAACTAAAACATATAAAGAGGGGATGATTAGCTGTCTACTTGACAGACAGCTAAGATAAGCTGACGGAGTAAGAAATAGTAAGAAAGGCGGGTCAGAATGACTTGTCAGATGAATATAATGCAAAAATAGTCGGTTTTCCTGACCATATAGAGGTTATAAAGTATGGTAAGACGAGAAGGAAACCGGGACGACAAATAATACGGGCAACAGAGCCTAAAATACGTGATGAAGATGAGCAAGAGTTGTATGACTATCAACAGGCTCAGAAAATTAGACGAAAAATAAAATACTACTGTCAATCAAATGATTTTGATTTATTCTGGACGTTGACATTTGATGATAATAAAGTTGATGCTAGGGATTATCCTTATGCCAAAAAGAGGCTTAGAGCTTGGTTAAAATATCAACGAGAAAAATACGGAAAATTTCAATATATTTTTGTAGCAGAATTACATAAAAGCGGACGAATACATTTTCACGGTTTGACGGCTGGATTTTCCCCACCATTGACCGAAGCGAGAAGTCCAAAAACAAATCGACTCATTAAGAAAAAAGGGCTTCAAATCTATAATGCTGAAACATGGAAAAATGGATTTAGCACAGTATCAAAGATACAAGATAGAGAAAAAACCGCAAACTATATTTCTAAATATATTACTAAAGAGTTGATGGCTATACCATCTGGATACCATCAACCACGCTATTTCGTGAGCCGTGGGTTAAACCAACCAGATATTGAATATAAAACCATCGCGGACAAGGAATTAGCGAACTTTATTCCTACATTTGTTGCTGGTGAGCTAGATATGAACACACTCGAATTTGAAAAAACTGTATCAATATATAATTTAAAAGAGAATGACAAGAAAGAGTTGATACAGGATAGCACACCAGATACAGTTATAAAAAGTAGAATGAAAACTAAGAGAGATAAGAATGATAGCAATGAAAAAGAAACAGACAGTTAACCATAAAGATTTGATGGAACTAGGATTTCCAGAACATACAGCAAGGGATATTATTAAGCAAGCAAAAACTATTGCAGTACAGTTATTTGAAGAAAGTAGAGAATCTTCAGGTAATGTGATAAAATTAAGTCGTTCGCCCTTTGAAAATTCAAGATTAAACCTTGCTCCTACATACATTGTAGAGGAATTACTCGGCTTTGAGTTGCTTTCTGAACAGAAAGGGGCTTAAAGATGGCTACTAAAAAATATCGTGGTGTTTCAAGAGATAAAAATGGAAAAATTTTCTATCAAACTGAATTTGGAGTAGACCCTGAAACGGGTAAACGTCGTCGGAAAAAAAGTTATAAAGATAAGGACGGTAATCCGTTCAAATCTGAAAAACAAGCATTTGATGAGCTTTGTCGCATAAGAGTAGAATTTGCTCAGCAGAATAATTCAAAAGTTTGTACTCTAACATTTTCTGAATATATGGATGATATATTTTTACCATATTATGTAAAAACTGTTCAAAGTTCTACATATAGAACGGCTCAGCCACATTTCGATTTGTTCAAATCAGAATTTGGAAAAATGAAGCTAATTGATATCACCGTGAAAGATTGTGAGTTGTTCCGATTAAAATTAATGGATGGTGAAAATTATTCTGCTAATTATGCCAAAAATTTGTGGATTCGATTCAAAAAAACTTTCACTTATGCTGAACGTCTAGAATTAATTGAAGTGAATCCATGTGATAAACTAGACAATATTGCTGGTGAACGCACGACAACAAAGTTTTGGACGTTTGAAGACTTCCAGAAAGTTGTCTCATCATTTGATGTATCAAGCTATGATGGTCGTTATAAATACACCATGATTTGGCTCTATTTTATGACAGGGATTAGGGTGTCTGAAGGTCTTAGCTTAATTTGGTCTGATATTAATTTTAAGAAGAACTTACTTCATGTTCAATCTACACTAGAAGATTTAGGACACGGAGAATATGCCAGAAAAAATAGCACTAAGACCAACGCTGGTAATCGATATGTAGAATTGGATGAATTAACCGTTCAAGTATTAAAGGAGTGGAAATTGGTTCAAATTAACAATTCTGAAACTGATTATATTCTTGCTAGAGAAGATGTTCCACTGCATAAAACAACATTAACACGAATTTTACAAAGGCAAGCTCGGAAGGTTGGAGTCCCAGAAATCACTGGTAAAGGGCTAAGACATTCGCATGATTCATTTATGATAAATGAGCTTGGCAAAGATGTATTATTTGTATCTGCTCGCTCAGGACGAGTCGATAAGGCAACAACCTTGAATACTTACTCACATTTGTATGACAGTAAAAAAGCAGATGGTGGAGCAGAAATTACTAAACGCTTGATAAGTGCAGGGTTCACACCCCACCAAAACCCCACCAAGAAAGAAACAACTGCTTGAAAAGGTTGATAATAAAGGACTTATGATAAAGTGCAACTGTTACTCTTAAATAATAAGGTAACGACTCAAGTCGCTTAATAAAGAAAACCAGGGCATAAGCTCTGGTTTTTCTGTTACTTTTAACTTATTTAGGATAAAAGTATCCTAATTTCTGACTTTATCTCAAAAAAATGCTAAGATAAGTCTGAGGAGGGTATTATGATGCAGATTAATCTTGAAAATTTAGTTCCTATTTCGGAAGCTAACCAAAATTTTTCTAAAGTTGCTCGTATGGTCGACAGCAAAGGAACTGCAGTTATTTTAAAAAATAATAAGCCTAAGTATGTATTGGTAGAGTATGATGCCTTAATTAAAAATGAGCAAGCTGGAACGGAAGTTGCAGAGCAGACTACTGTTGACGATGTGGCTAACTCTGTTTTGTCTCGTCATTTAGATGCCTTCAAGGAATTAGCGAAATGAAGCGATAAAACAGATAATTTAGTGATAGCAAGATAGATAGAAAACCAGGGCATAAGCTCTGGTTTTTTCTGTTGCTTTTAATATTTTCATTTGTTAGAATGTAGGTAATGTGCGTGCTTGTCACGCCCTTTTTCTGTGTCTTTTACGGCTTTAGTGGTTGTAAATAACTATAAAAATCTTA
>SKER01002749.1_pt1 | contig 10961 bp, 11 predicted proteins | sample 4826961 | NCBI WGS metagenome assembly SKER01 (sample SAMN11008804, study PRJNA524170) | human gut metagenome | biome: Human fecal sample; material: Feces; isolation source: fecal sample from pouch patient p47 | host: Homo sapiens | place: Israel: Tel-Aviv | collected 2016-11-16
CAATTTCATCTGCGGAATGGGAAGTCATGCGAGTGCTCTGGGCTAAGGGGCAAGCGACTTCTTCAGAGATTATAGCGATTCTAGCTAAGAAGCTAGACTGGTCGGCCTCGACAGTTAAGACTTTGATTGGACGTTTGGCGGACAAGGGTTACCTAACCAGTCAGCGTCAAGGACGAGGATTTATCTATCAAGCTAGCTTGGGTGAAGATGAAGCGAATTTTCAGGCTTTAGATGCTGTTTTTGACAAGATTTGCTTGACCAAACATAGCGATTTATTGGGTCAACTCATCGCAAAGACACCGATGACGCAAGCTGATGTGGATAAGTTGCAGGCCTTGCTTCTAGCGAAAGCACCTATGGATAAGGTGGTTTGTAACTGTGTACCTGGCCAATGTGCTTGTGGGCATCATATGGAGGTGAATTAGAAAATGACAAAAGAAACTTTTGTGGTTAATGGGATGACTTGTGCGTCCTGTGTGGCCAATGTTGAAAATGCTGTTAATAAGTTGGATGGCGTGGACAAGGCTGTGGTTAATCTAACCACCGAAAAGATGTCTGTGGATTACGCTGGGGATAAGGTAAGTCCAGAAGCTATTGAAAAAGCTGTGGCTGACGCCGGTTATGAAGCCGAAGTTTACAATCCAGATACAGCTAAAAGTCAGGAAGAACGTGAAGGAGACAAGATTCACAAGGTGCGTGAGCGCCTCATTTGGTCATCTGTCTTCACCATCCCTCTCTTTTATCTAGCTATGGGGCCAATGGTCGGTTTGCCTGTGCCAAACTTCTTGTCTCCTCACCATGCAGCTTTAACCTATGCCTTGGTGCTTTTGATTTTGACAGTGCCCGTCATGTGGTTGGGCCGTTCTTTCTATAGTAATGGTTTTCGTACCTTGGCCAAGGGTCACCCAAATATGGATGCCTTGGTAGCCTTGGCAACATCGGCGGCCTTTCTTTATAGTCTCTATGGTACTTATCACATTTCTTTGGGGCATGCTCATCACGCCCACCAGCTTTATTTTGAGTCGGTAGCTGTTATCTTGACCCTGATTACTCTAGGTAAGTATTTTGAAACCCTGTCTAAAGGTCGAACGTCAGATGCTATCAAGAAACTCATGCATTTGTCTGCCAAGGAAGCAACCGTTCTTCGGGACGGAAAGGAAGTCAAGCTTCCTGTGGATAAGGTTGTTCTTGGTGACCATATTGTGGTCAAACCTGGGGAAAAGATAGCCGTGGATGGCCAGGTGATTTCAGGTAGTTCTGCGATTGATGAGAGTATGCTAACAGGTGAGTCTCTTCCTATTGAAAAATCTGCTGGTAAACCAGTGTTTGCGGGTTCTATTAATGGTCAAGGTAACCTGATTTATGAGGCTGAAAAGATTGGTAAAGACACCTTGCTTTCCCAAATCATTAAATTGGTTGAAGATGCCCAACAAACCAAAGCACCTATTGCCAAGATAGCTGATCAGGTGTCAGCAGTCTTTGTTCCCGTTGTCATGGCTATAGCCCTTGTTTCAGGCCTCTTCTGGTACTTTGTCATGGGGCAAACCTTTACTTTTGCTATGACAGTAGCAGTTAGTGTTTTGGTTATTGCTTGTCCATGTGCTTTGGGTCTTGCGACACCGACAGCTATCATGGTTGGAACAGGGCTTGGTGCTGAACACGGCATTCTCTATAAGCGTGGGGATGTACTCGAGCTAGCTCACAAGGCTGACGTCCTCGTTTTTGACAAAACAGGAACCATTACTCAAGGGAAACCTCAGTTGGTTTCTAGCTATACTTATGGCAATAGTGGAGCGGCCTTGCAACTTTTGGCATCATTGGAAGCCAAGTCTGAACACCCCTTGGGTCAAGCAATTCTTGTGGCAGCAGAAAATGCTAATTTGAACTTGTTAGAGATGGACAATTTCTCAAGTTTGACTGGACGAGGACTTACTGCCAGCTATGCAGGCAAGACTTATATAGCTGGGAATCAAACCCTTATGACAGAGGAAAAAGTCGACTGGAGTTCAGCACAAGCTGATTTCCAAAGCTTGACGGCTGATGGTCAAACCCCTATTTTCTTGACTGAAGATGGCAAGTTAATCGGACTCTTTGGTGTAGCTGATCAGGTTAAAGCAGACAGTGCAGATATGGTGGCGGCTCTTCATCAAATGGGCAAGGAAGTCATCATGTTGACTGGGGATAATGACCAAACAGCTCAAGCCATTGCTCAAAAGGTTGGTATCAAGCGTGTCATCAGTCAAGTGCTTCCGCAAGAAAAATCAAGAGTGATTAGCGACCTTCAGGAAGAAGGAAAATCAGTCATCATGGTTGGTGATGGTATCAATGATGCCCCAGCCCTTGCGACTGCCGATATCGGTATTGCTATGGGATCAGGGACGGATATTGCTATGGAAAGTGCCGATATGGTCCTTATGAAACCCAACCTCATGGATGTAGTTAAGGCTCTGAAAATTAGTCAGGCAACTATCACAACGATAAAAGAGAACCTCTTTTGGGCCTTTATCTACAATATCTTGTCTATCCCAGTAGCTATGGGTGTCCTCCACCTCTTTGGAGGTCCCCTTCTTGACCCAATGATAGCAGGACTAGCCATGAGCTTTAGCTCTGTTTCGGTCGTCCTCAACGCTCTGCGCCTCAAACGCCGCAAAATTTAAGCATCGATTGCTTATAACTCTCGCCACTAAAGGTGTGCACTAAAAAATAATTAAAGAAAAGGAAGAAAGAAAAATGACAAAAACTTATAAGATTACAGGAATGAAATGCCAAGGCTGTGTTAACACCGTTACTGAAAAACTCTCCGCTGTCAAAGGTGTGGATAAGGTTCAAGTTGACCTCGAAAACAAACAAGTCACTATCGAAGGCAAACCTTGGAAATGGTCTCTCAAACGTGCCCTTAAAGGTACTAGGTTCGAGCTTGGTGACGAAATTTAAGACAGGAATGAAACAGCTCTTAGGCTGTTTTTTTCTATCCACAATACTTTTGAAAAACCCTTTTTTTTGTGATATGATTAGTGTAATTATGTTCTCTAAAAGGGTATGAGTGCCCTTTTTATAGAGACCACAAAATTAAGAAAAGAAAATGGTATACCTATGTCTAAACAAACCCTTATCCTTCTCTATGGTGGACGTTCAGCAGAACGTGAAGTGTCTGTACTCTCAGCTGAGAGTGTTATGCGTGCGGTGGATTATAGCGCATTCGAGGTTAAAACCTACTTTATCACTCAGTCTGGTGATTTTATCAAAACACAAGAATTTACAGGAACTCCAGGTGATGATGAGAAGCTCATGACTAATGACACAGTTGAGGCTAGTCAGGCTATTAAACCAAGCGATATTTACGAAGAAGGTGCTGTGGTCTTCCCTGTGCTTCATGGTCCTATGGGTGAGGATGGTTCTATTCAAGGTTTCCTCGAAACCCTCAAGTTGCCATACGTGGGTACCAATGTTCTTTCATCAAGTATAGCTATGGACAAGATTATGACCAAGCATATTCTTGAAGTTGCTGGTGTGCCTCAGGTTGCCTATACAGTCTTCATCGAGGGTGAAGATTTGGAAGTAGTAGTAGCAGAGACACTTGAAAAATTGACCTTCCCAGTTTTCGTCAAACCAGCCAACATGGGTTCATCTGTTGGGATTTCTAAGGCTGAAAATGAATCAGAGCTTCGTGCAGCGATTGATCTCGCTCTCAAATATGATATCCGCATCTTGATTGAGCAAGGTGTGGTTGCCCGTGAAATTGAAGTTGGTATCCTTGGAAATACGACTGTCAAAACGACTGATCCAGGTGAAGTGGTCAAAGACGTGGCTTTCTATGATTACCAAGCCAAGTATATTGACAATAAGATCACCATGGATATTCCAGCTCACGTGCCTGTAGAAGTCATGATGCAAATGCGTGCCTATGCGGCCAAGGCCTTTCGTGCCCTAGGTGGTTGTGGCCTTGCTCGCTGTGATTTCTTCTTGGCTGAGGATGGAACCATTTATCTTAATGAACTCAACACCATGCCAGGTTTCACCCAATGGTCAATGTATCCATTACTTTGGGAAAATATGGGACTCTCTTATACAGACCTTATCAAGGAATTGGTAGCTCTGGGACAAGAAATGTTCGACAAACGTGAAAGCCATTTGATTTAAGAACTATGATTTATAACACAGACATCTTAGTCTCGGAGAATTCTCTGAGACCGAGGTGTTTTTTTTCTTTACAGAAATCCAGATTGTATTTATATCTTTTCTTTATCACGCTGATAAAAAATACATATTATCCAAAAAAATCTCAGCGGTGGCAGAATAAAGCTAACGCTTCAAATGAAATAAAGCAATTCGTTCGTGTTTAATGAAGATTTGAGCATCGCAAATGTCGTCAGAGACGAGTGATGGTCAAAGGGCTAGAAGTAGTTGTGAGTGCTCACGGAATTTTACACGCCTTTTGTATCTTGTGGAATTGAACACAGGCTAAATTCCTAAAGCAAAAGATAAACTTCCTAGTGTGCCCGCACACGCCGTCAGTTTCCTATTTGCTTTACGGAATTTTCTACGCCCTTTGTATCTTGTCTTGAGGAGGTAAGTTTTGGACTGGTCTATTGTTCAACAGTATTTGCCCTTTTATCAGAAGGCATTCTTTTTAACTTTACATATTGCCGTTCTGGGGATTATTGCTTCCTTCCTTTTGGGCTTGGTGGTGAGTGTTATTCGTCATTATCGAGTGCCAATTTTGAGTCAGATTTCGACGGCTTATATTGAGCTTTCTCGTAATACGCCACTCTTGATTCAGCTATTCTTTCTCTACTTTGGTTTGCCTCGTATAGGTTTGGTTCTATCCTCAGAGGCTTGTGCTGTGGTGGGGTTGATTTTCTTGGGTGGTTCCTATATGGCGGAGTCCTTCCGAAGTGGTCTAGAGGCTGTTAGTCAGACCCAGCATGAAGTGGGCTTGTCTATTGGCTTGACGCCGTTTCAAGTCTTTCGCTATGTCGTCCTTCGTCAGGCAGTGGCTGTGGCGCTTCCATCATTTAGTGCCAACGTCATTTTCCTTATTAAAGAAACGTCAGTGTTTTCAGCGGTAGCCTTGGCGGATTTGATGTATGTAGCCAAAGATTTGATTGGTCTTTACTACGAAACCGATGTGGCTCTAGGTATGTTGGTGGTGGCTTATCTCTTAATGTTGCTGCCGATTTCCCTGGTCTTTAGTTGGATTGAAAGGAGGTTACGCTATGCAGGATTCGGGCTTTCAAGTTCTTCTTCAGGGGAATAATTTCCTACGTATCATACAAGGTTTAGGCGTAACTATTTGGATTTCTATCGTTTCGGTGCTTCTTTCCCTTTTGCTAGGAACTCTTTTGGGAATTGTTATGACTTCGAAATCTAAGATTATTCGCTTTTTGTCACGTATTTATCTGGAATTTATTCGTATCATGCCCCAATTAGTTTTGCTCTTTATTGTCTATTTTGGTCTGGCAAGGAACTTTAATATCAATATCTCAGGTGAGTTATCAGCTATTATTGTCTTTACCCTTTGGGGAACGGCTGAGATGGGTGATTTGGTGCGTGGTTCAATCACGTCTCTTCCTAGACACCAGTTTGAGAGCGGAAGGGCACTTGGCTTGACCAACAGTCAGCTTTACACCTATGTCATTATTCCGCAAGTCTTGCGTCGCTTGTTGCCTCAGGCTATTAACCTTGTGACACGGATGATTAAGACAACGTCTTTGGTGGTGTTTATTGGTGTGGTTGAGGTGACCAAAGTTGGTCAGCAAATTATCAATAGTAACCGCCTGGCTATTCCAACAGCTTCTTTCTGGATCTATGGTACGATTTTGATTCTTTATTTTGCCATTTGTTACCCAGTATCTAAGCTGTCTACTTAAATACGTCTCAGTAGATGCGGCCAACCGTGCAGAATTTTTGATTTCAAACAAGGTAGATATAACGCTTGCCAACTTTACAGTAACTGATGAACGTAAGAAACAAGTGGACCTCGCCCTTCCTTACATGAAAGTCTCAATCGGTGTGGTGTCACCTAAAGACAAGGTCATTAATGACGTTAAAGAGCTTGAAGGAAAGACCTTGATTGTTACTAAAGGAACAACTGCTGAAACTTACTTTGAAAAAAACTATCCAAATATCAAATTGCAAAAGTATGACCAATACAGCGATGGCTTACCAAGCCTTCCTTGACGGTCGTGGCGATGGCTTCTCAACAGATAATACAGAAGTTCTTGCTTGGGCTATAGAAAATAAAGGCTATGAGGTCGGAATCACATCACTAGGTAACCCAGATACTATCGCTCCAGCCGTTCAAAAAGGGAACAAAGAACTCCTTGACTTTATCAATAAAGACATTAAGAAACTTGGCGAAGAGAATTTCTTCCACAAAGATTATGAAAAAACACTTCACCCAACTTATGGTGATTCAGCTAAAGCCGATGACCTCATGGTTGAAGGTGGCGAAGTGAAATAAGACTGGCACCCTCTTAGAGAGGTAAGTCTTGCTTAATAAGAATAAACAACCACTCCTGCTTATATCTAGTCTAGCTAGAAGCAGGAGTGATTTTATTTGTTTTTATAGTTTCTTCTGATCTTCCATTCAACGAAAAGGACATATATAAGCAAGCCTCCAAACATTCCAAATAGGAGATAGGGTTCCAGACGATCAAGCAGGGTTATTCGTTGACCATAAGGGGATTTTGACCCATCTTTCCAGGTAATACTTTTGTCCGTATCGTCCAACAGTTTGTAGGACTCGCCATTATAGGTCAGATGATTGTCTTTACGAACATACATATTCAAATAGTTGTAGCCATTCTTAGCGGGAAGGTCTGAAAGAAGGCGCTCCTCGGCATAAACTTCAATGTAGAGGGTACCGTCATTAAAGCGTTTAATATCATCAATGCGTGCATTTTTGATGAGGACATTTCCATCTTGGACAATCTCCCAATTGCGCTTACTTCCCTTGCTACCTCTTTTGTAGGATATGGCAAGTTGATGACTTTCAGATTGCCAAAGGCCATAGATACTGTCACTATAAACGCTATGATCAAAGAAAATACCATAGATAATGAGTATAGGTAAGAGGATTAGGAAACAAATCCCAAAAATCTTAGCTAAACGGTCTGTAAATTTATTCCATCCCGTTTTACGTTTCTGTTGTTTCCGATATGCTTTTTGTGAATGATATTTTCGGTTGAGTTTCTTTCGGTCAGCGTATTTTCTTTTTGTTTGGTGTCTCACTTAGTTTTTCTCTCCTCTTTTGCCGAGCCTCTATGATGGTAAGCAATAACCCAATACCCATAAGTATCAAATAGAAGGCTTCAACAACTTCATCTATAGTAGTTTTCCGTTCTCCATAAGGGCTGGTAGAACCATCTTTCCAAGTGATGGACTTGTTTCCGGAGTCTATTCGTTTGTAGGACTCACCATCGTAAGTTAGATAATTGTCTTTGCGAAGATAGAAATCCATATAGCTAAAGCCGTCCTTGGTGGGTAGGTCTGTCAGGTAGCCTTCCACAGTACAAAGCTCCATGTGAAGAGTCCCGTCATTAAGTCGCTTGACTGGGCGAGTTCTAGCAGCATAGATAATATACTTACCATCCTGTACGACTTGCCAGTCGATATTTCCTCGTTTCCGAATATGCTTATAGGAAATCGCTAACTTATGATGATCAGATTGCCAGAGACCATAAATATTATCTTTGTTGACGGTATAATGATTATAATAATAGAAACCACCATACAGCAGTGCTAGTATCGCTAAGATAACCAAATTTGATGTGGGCTCCAGTAGAATCATCTTTCTACAATTAAAACGCCGTCTTTTGGGTTCTTCAATACTTTGGCAGTCCTTTTTTCTGTCTTTTTCTTTGTTAGAGGGACTGATTGATTTTTTCTTTGTCATGCCTAATCCTTTCATCAACCATTGTAACAAATTCATCTCCCAAGCAAAAGCTAGGCCGATTTGTGATATAATTGGAAGGTATATTGAGAGACAAGAAAGTCTATTTCTTGTCAGACATGCAAAAAATATAATAGAGGATTTTAAGATGAAACTGACACTCCATGAAATTGCCAAGGTTGTTGGTGCTAAAAATGATGTCACTGCCTATGACGATGTCGCTATTAACCAGATTGAGTTTGATAGCCGTAAGATTACAGCGGGCGATCTCTTTTTGCCGCTCAAGGGTGTGCGTGATGGGCATGAGTTTATCCAAACAGCTTTTGAAAATGGTGCTCTAGCGACATTCACAGAAAAAGACTTACCGGCTGATCAAGCTCACATCCTAGTTGATGACGCTCTCGGGGCCTTCCAAACTTTAGCGGCCTACTACCTTGAAAAGACTGGTGTTGATGTCATTGCGGTAACTGGTTCTAACGGTAAGACAACGACCAAGGACATGATTCATGACATTTTGGCAACGACCTACCGCACCTACAAGACCCAAGGTAACTACAATAACGAGATTGGTCTTCCTTATACCGCCCTTCACGTGCCTGATGATACTGAAAAAATCGTCCTTGAGATGGGGCAAGACCACATGGGGGATATTCACCTCTTGTCAACCTTGGCTAAGCCAAAAACTGCTGTTGTTACCTTAATCGGAGAAGCTCACTTGGAGTTCTTCGGTAGCCGTGACAAGATTGCCCAAGGTAAGATGCAAATGCAAGACGGTATGCCGGATGGTAGCCTCTTACTTGTGCCAAGTGATCCAATCGTTGATCCTTTCTTGCCAAACAATCTTGAAGTAGTACGCTTTGGAGATGGTGCAGAGCTTACAGTCTCTGAGTTGACGGAATACAAAGATCATCTTACCTTTTCAACAAACTTCCTAGACGGACAAGTTACCTTGCCAGTCACTGGAAAATACAATGCTACAAATGCCATGGTTGCTGCCTATGTCGCAAAACACTTGGGTGTGACTGAGGAAAATATTTTCTCAGCTTTGGCTAACTTGCAGCTGACAAAAAATCGTACCGAATGGAAAAAAGCGACTAATGGCGCAGATATTCTTTCAGACGTCTACAATGCCAATCCGACAGCCATGAAGTTAATTTTGGAGACCTTCTCAGCCATTCCTAAGAATGAAGGAGGTAAGAAGATTGCTGTCTTAGCCGATATGAAAGAACTCGGTGAACAGTCTGTCCAACTTCACACGCAGATGATTCTTAGCCTGGCACCAGATGTCATTGATACGGTAATTTTCTACGGTGAAGACATTGCGGACTTGTCACAACTTGCTAGCCAGATGTTCCCAATTGGTCATGTCTATTATTTCAAGAAAACAGCTGATGAAGACCAATTTGACACTATGATTAAACGCATCAAAGAAACCCTAGGCGAGCACGATCAAATCTTGCTTAAGGGCTCCAACTCTATGAATCTAGCTAGAGTTGTTGATGAACTCCAAGCTAAGGGTTAAGCTCTAAAACCTGCATTAAAGAGCTGTTTATAGAACTTTGAAGAAGTGGTGACCAAACTAACTTAAGGAAAGTCATCAATAAAATTGTCTTAAATCAAAAGCCTGCTCGTTAAAGCAGGTTTTTGATTTATCTGAAATTTGATATAATAACGAGAATAGCAATTTCAGTAGGAGAAGAGAATGAAGGATTTTTTGACAACGACCCAAACTCATCCCCCTCATATACCTTTGCCCTATTATCTAATGATGCTAATGGTATTGGTGCTACTGGCCTACCTGAGTTGGTCTTGGCATGACAAAAAAAGTTGGCGTCTGACTTTTCTAGGAGTTCAAGCTGTTCAACTGATTAGCCTTTACATTTGGTATATTTGGCAGGGATTCCCTTTAGATGATAGTCTCCCTCTCTATCATTGCCGCTTGGCCATGCTTTCCCTCTTGCTCCTAAAAGATAATAAGGTCAAAACTTATTTGGCACTTATGGGCTTGGTTGGAGGCTATTGTGCAATCATTCATCCCATATTTGATCCTTATGATTTTCCGCATATCTCCAGTATTTCCTTTATCATTGGGCATTATGTCTTACTGGTCAATAGTCTCAATTATCTTTTGAGGACCTATAAGACTCACCCTATTTCAAAGAATATGATTGTGACGCTTACTCTGCTATTGAATTTCGGACTTGTAGTTGTTAATCATTTGGTTAACGGAAATTACGGCTTATTAAAACATACCCCTTTTATCCCAGAGGCCTGGTTACCTATCAAATACCTTGCCGTTTCAGGAGCCTTGATTTTGCTCATGATAATCACGAAAAAAGCCTTGGAACATTTTGAAGATAAGTATTGAATAACTGAAGAAACACGCCATCAGAAAGTTGATAGCGTGCTTTGTCATTTTATTTGTTTGATTCTAACACAAAACGCTTTCAGAATTGCTTTCACACTGTAATTTGGATATAATAAAAGGGCTATGCCTGCGAGAATTGTCGCAAGCCTTGACAACAAATGTAGCTCTTAAAAGACAGAAATTTTCTGAAAGAAGTGCTACAACTATCTTGCTTTTCAATCTGGTAAAATACTATTACTGTCAGTAGCTATGGAACGTAGAAGTTTTGAGATTTACAAAGAAGCTGCTGACATCCATACCACTAAGGAAAAGTAACAAAAAGATTATTTTTAAAGAAGAAAGAAAACTATGAGCATTCAAGACGAAATCAAAAAACGCCGTACTTTTGCCATCATCTCTCACCCCGATGCTGGTAAAACAACAATCACTGAACAATTGCTTTACTTTGGGGGTGAAATCCGTGAAGCTGGTACCGTAAAAGGTAAGAAAACCGGAAACTTTGCCAAATCAGACTGGATGGATATTGAGAAACAACGTGGTATCTCAGTAACTTCATCTGTGATGCAGTTTGACTATGCTGGCAAACGTGTCAATATCCTTGATACCCCAGGGCACGAGGACTTCTCAGAAGATACCTACCGTACCCTTATGGCGGTTGATGCTGCCGTAATGGTCGTTGACTCAGCCAAGGGTATTGAG
>SKER01002750.1_pt1 | contig 10952 bp, 8 predicted proteins | sample 4826961 | NCBI WGS metagenome assembly SKER01 (sample SAMN11008804, study PRJNA524170) | human gut metagenome | biome: Human fecal sample; material: Feces; isolation source: fecal sample from pouch patient p47 | host: Homo sapiens | place: Israel: Tel-Aviv | collected 2016-11-16
TTTCATTTCTTCATCATCAGCGATAAAGGTATAGTCATTTTCTACACGTTTCCCGTCAATAACAAGCTCTGCGTTTTCTTCCTTTAACATCTGCCAGCCTTTTAACTGATATTTTGTGCCTTTGGTAAGTCCGTCTAATTTGACAGTATCAACAATCGTAACTTCTTTTCCTGCAAGGATAGTCTTTTCGCCGTCTTTGCTGGTTGCTGTGGTATGGATAGAGATTTCCTTTTCGTATTCATCAGTCAAAGTCCCTAAATCAATCACAAGGTTATTTCTTGATACTACGATTTCAAATGGTGGGATAAGTTCCATGCCTTTGTTGCTGTCGCATTTTAATTCTTCAATGATGTAAGTATCGTAAGGCAATGCACTTTTGCTGTCGTCTGGTTCAGAAGTGCCAAACCATACACCGTCCTCGCTTGTTTTGCCTGCATTGGTATTGTGCTTATGTGAAGCCCATTTTGAAGAAGTGGAGAACTGCCCGTTATCATCAGTTACGACAACATGACTTTCCCCAGTCGTCTTGCTTGTGATCCTAAAAGGAACATCAGCAAGACGCTTGTGTGTGCCTGCACCGATTTTCACACCCTCAATATCTCCACGCTTAATCTGATTGTAGATAGAGTGGGCTTCGTCTGTTAAGTCTACGATTTTTCCGTTTTCTGTGATTGTAAAATCAATCGGTTTTGCACCGTCTGTCAAGTAACCGTTTGGAGCTTCACTCTCAACGATACGGAAATTTCCGTAAGGCAAAAGGTCGGCAGAAGTAGAAGCGATACCCTCAATATCCGTATGGATTGTTTTTACGACTTCATTTTTCTTATAGAGCTTGCCCTCAACCAAAACAGAATTATCATTTAAGGAAATGATGTCAAAAGCTGTATTTTTCAAAGTTGCACCGCCTTGAGCTTTTGTGTCTTTGGTTTCTAAATCTCGTTTCTGAATTTTGACACCGCCACGGATAACCTTGTCTGATACGGAAAACTGGTTACTTCCAGTTAATACGGCAAGGACGCCGTCCTCGGTAATCTGTGTAAGGTATAAGCCTTTTATCTGTTCTTCACTACCGTTAGCCTGCATATATGCACCGTCTAATAAGTAACCCGTTGGCGATTTCGTTTCTTCGCAAGTTAGTGTACCAAGAGGTAAAACTGCTTTGCCGTCCTGCATATAGAAACTGTCGCCAGATACCTTGTATGCGTCTGCTAATTTTGTGATGTAGTGGGTTGTCCCGTTGCTGTCTGTTTCAGCGATTGTCTTTGTAACCCATGTACGAGTAGCTTCGGCTGGGAGATTGTCTTTATTGTAGAAGCCTGCATAATATTTCCATGTAAACTCTGCACCCTCTAAAGAAGCGTTTCCTTGTGGGTTATTTTTCTGTGTTTCCATGTCAATTTTAAAAAGCTCAATCAAAGTATCGGTAACTTTTGGCGTATCAGATACTTTCAAAGTCGCCGTCTTTCCAGCTTCAACTTTTAAGGAATACACAGTTTTATCCACTTTATATCCCAATGGTGCAGACAGTTCTTTGATATAGACTGTTCCTGCCTTGACTTCTACAACGTCTGTATTTCCGCTGTTGTCGGTCGTAAGGGTAGCAAACTGTTTTGTACAGTCCTTATCAGAAAAGACACCGTAAGTCGCACCAGCGATAGAGTAATTCCCGTTACCGCCTGTAATGCTGGTATTATTGGAAGTCTTTTGAAGTTTGGCATTTCCGACATTTAACTTCACCCAGAATTGCCCTAATTCCTGCCCCTCGCCAGAGTAGATATAACCGCCACATTCATAGCGTCCTTTGTTTTCTTTTACAAAGGCTTTTGCACCAGCGAACACTTCATCTTGCGTTGCCTTTGGTATTTCATCATAAGAAGCTCGCACGTTATCACATTGCCAGCCTAAGTGAACACTCAATCTTTGCCACACAACAAGCTGTCTTAAAAGGTAGGTGTGATTGTTGCTTATTTCGTTATGGCTATTGGTATATTGCTTCACATATTCGATAGATAAAGCAACATCACTTATCTGGTCGGCACTCATACGGGAACTTGCGTCAGCTCTGGTCTTATAGCCGTTCTTAAAATCTGTGTTAATGTCAATACAGTAAGCGTCCTCGCCCTCAACGGTCAAATGTCCCTCGTTAAATGTAGAACCAATCGAACCGTCATTCATTACTTTTTCTACGATACCGACACGTTCTTCACTTTCCGTCCAGTATTGCTTGCTTTCTGCATGGACAAGTGTAGTCGGTAAGGCAGTAACGACAGTCGCAAAGGCAAGTACGCCCGTACACAATCGTTTCAATATCTTTTTCATAATTCTAAATGCTCCTTTCATTTTGGGTAAATAAAATAGCCGTCCAATAAGAACGGCTAGAAATAGAAAAGGAACGTCAATTTAGGCGTTCCATAGTCTATCAATCATTTAATTTTTCTTTATTAGTAAATCGCTGTGGTGCAAGCAAGTAAACACGGATTGTATTTCTATATTTTTAACTTTGGGAAACTCCGCTTTCCCATTTTGCTACAGATTGACGTGATACACCAACTTGCTGTGCAATTTCTTCTTGAGTATATTGATAATGTTTTCTAAGCCAAACGAGATTCGTACTAAGCATATTTTTCATACCTCCTATATTTAGGATTATACGTTAAAATCAATTATTGTCTATCAATCAAAGTTGCCTTGAATGTTAAAAATAGTTGCATAATAAAACGGTATGACTGTCCATACCGTTTTACATTTATTCACTTAAATCTTCACCATTTGTGGCAATGACTTTCTTATACCAGTCAAAAGATTTTTTCTTACATCTTGAAAAATCTCCTTCATGATTATTATTGTAATTCACATAGATAAATCCATAGCGTTTATCATATTCACCAGTAGAAGCAGAGACAATGTCGATCGGTGACCACATTGTATAACCTAATAATTCTACTCCATCATAGTCAACTGCATCCCTCATAGCTTCGATATGTGCTGCTAAATAGTCGATACGATACTGATCATCGATTGTTCCGTCTGCTTCTACTTTGTCATAAGCACCAAAACCATTTTCAACAATCATCATTGGTAACTCAAAACGGTCATGGAACCAGTTTAGGCACCAGCGTAATCCTAGTGGATCGATTTGCCAACCCCAGTCTGAAGCTTTTAGATGAGTATTTCGAACAAAGTCCTCACTGAAATAATCATATGTTTTTTCATTACGTCCTTGATATTTTGAAGCAAAACTCATGTAATATGAGAATCCAATATAGTCCACTTTACCTTGAGATAAAATCTTTTTATCTTCTTCAGTAATAAAATCATAACCTTTTCTTTCGAATTTTTTCAATATATGATTTGGGTAGTGACCACGGGCATGGACTTCAACATACCAGTATTTTTGATGCATTGCTCCTAAAGCGTTCATTACATCAGTTGGATTAGGTGATGCAGGGTAAACAGCATTCATCCCAATCATACATCCAACTTGTAAATCAGGATTGATCTCATGAGCGGCTTTAACAGCTAAAGCAGAAGCGACTAATTCATGGTGAGCAGATAAATACATTAAATATTCTGCATCATCATCTTTTTTTAAAAGTACAGCTCCTTCTTGGATTAAGTTGTGCTGAGAAACATCAGCTTGATTATTGATTTCATTAAAAGTCATCCAGTATTTAACTTTATGCTGGTATCTTTCAAAGCATACTTTGGCAAATTTAACGAACATGTCGATTGCTTCACGATTTCTAAAACCACCGTACTCTTTTGCAAGCGTCCAAGGCATTTCGAAGTGCGATAATGTTATAATTGGCTCAATTCCATATTTATGACATTCATCAAATAAATCATCATAAAATTGTAAACCCTCTTCGTTAGGTGTTTCTTCATCACCCCGAGGAAAAATTCGTGTCCAGGCAATAGAAGTTCTAAATGCTTTGAATCCCATTTCAGCGAATAAAGCAATATCTTCCTTATAGCGATGGTAGAAATCCACCCCAACATGATTTGGATAATCTTCTCCTTCGATGACGCCATCAGTTAAGCGTCTTGGCGCACCAGTTACATTATTCCCTGCTGTTTCGACATCAGAGCAACTAATTCCTTTTCCACCTTCTTGCCAAGCTCCTTCAGCTTGATGTGCTGCAATTGCACCACCCCATAAAAAATCTTTATTAAATGTCATCTATATCGACCTCCTTATTTATAAATATATTATACTACGAAATCAATAAAGATAACGGAAATAATGATAAGAATGATAAATATCTTACATAATTTTCTTTAATTGACTTTATTGGATGATATATTTATTATGTAAGTAATGGGGTGATTTTATGATAGGGAAATTAACAGAAGGAAATATTACCAGGGCATTAATTAAATTTTCAATTCCAATGATCTTAGGAAATCTTTTACAGCAGCTTTATAATGTAGCTGATACTTTTATTGTTGGACATTATATCGGAACTGATGCTCTGGCAGCAGTTGGCTCATCTTTTACGATTATGACTTTTTTAACTTCCATTATCTTAGGTCTTTGCATGGGGAGTGGAATTTTATTTTCGATGTTCTATGGGGCTAAACAATTAGATAAAATGAAAACATCTTTTTTTGTCTCTTTTGTAGGAATCGGCATTTTTTCAATTGGATTAGAAATAGTTTGTCTTTTAGCAATTGATCTAATTTTAAATTTTATGAATATTCCTAGGGATATTTTTACGGATACCCATCAATATTTGTTTATAATTTTTCTAGGTCTAGTTTTTACTTTTATTTATAATTATTTTTCCTCGCTATTAAGAGCTTTGGGAAATTCTAAAATCCCATTGATCTTTCTAGCATTAGCATCAATTATAAATATTGGATTAGATATTTATTTAGTGGCAGAAGTTGCAATGGGGGTAGCTGGAGCTGCTGTTGCGACATTGATTGCCCAAGCTTTTAGTGCTATTGGTATCATGCTTTATGTCTTTCTAAGTCAAAAAGAATTGTTACCGCAACGAAAACATTGGCATTTTGAACGTGAAATATTTGAGAAAATCAAAGCGTACTCATTATTAACTTGTATCCAGCAATCAGTAATGAATTTTGGGATTTTAATGATTCAAGGGTTAGTAAATAGTTTTGGTTTAGTAACGATGTCAGCTTTTGCTGCTGCTGTAAAGATTGATTCATTTGCTTATATGCCAGTTCAAGATTTTGGTAATGCTTTTTCAACCTATATTGCTCAAAATAAAGGAGCAGGATTAGAAGAACGAATACATAAAGGATTTAAAGTAGCAGTTGTAATGGCTTCTATCTTTTGTATTTTTATTTCTGCCTTAGTCTTTATCTTTGCTGATAAGCTAATGCTGATCTTCATAGAATCTTCAAAGTCTGAAATTATCTATCAAGGGGCTCAGTATCTAAGAATTGAAGGTGCTTGTTATTTAGGAATTGGATGTTTATTTTTATTGTATGGTTATTATCGTGGGGTTGGTAAACCAGGAATTTCTGTAGTTTTAACTGTTATTTCGCTAGGGACACGTGTTGTTTTAGCATATCTTTTAGCACCATTATTTGGAACTTTGGCGATTTGGTGGGCAATTCCAATTGGCTGGTTTTTAGCTGATTTGATTGGGATTATGTATGGTTTAAAAAAAGAAAGGTGGACTAATAGATACATCGATAAGTAGAAGGAACGATATTTAAATCTTTAGAAGTCGCCTTTTTAGATTAGAAAAACAGTTTGCTAGTAACAGGATGTTTTGATTAAGAGGAGCAATAGACGTAGAAAAAGACTGTTATTACAACAGTCCGGTATCAATTTTAAAAGAATAAAAATATTTTCTTATTAATAAGTGTTAAAACATGCCATAATATACTTTGTTGCAGAAGTAATGTTCTGTAATGAGCAATTCAGCTTAAGATATTATAAACATGATTACTATATTAGAAAAGTAACTTTTATCTTATTGTTTTTAGTCTAGATTTTCTCCATTTGAAGCAATTACTTTTTTATACCATTCGAAAGAATCTTTTTTACTTCTTTCTAAAGTACCATTACCTTCATTATCACGATCAACATAGATAAAACCATAACGTTTTTTCATTTCACCAGTAGTAAATGAAACACAGTCAATACATCCCCAAGGGGTATAACCAATTAAATCAATCCCGTCAAGTTCAACAGCTTTTTTCATTTCTTTAATATGAGCTTTTAAATAGTTGATGCGATAGTCATCATGGCAAGAACCATCAGCTTCTTTAACGTCAATGGCACCAAAACCATTTTCGACGATAAATAATGGTTTTTCATATCTTTCATAAAAAATATTCAATGCATATCTTAATCCTTCTGGATCAATTGCCCAGCCCCAGTCAGATTCTTTAATAAATGGATTTTTAACAGAATGCTCACTTGAACCATCAGTTGCTTTAGAAACATCTTGATGTGCAGTTGAATCTACAGTATTAGTCATATAATAACTAAATCCTATATAATCTACAGTTCCTTCAGCAAGAATTTTCTTATCTTCTTCTGTAATGTTAATATTAAAGCCTTTGCGTTCAAACATTTTTAAAGCATATGCAGGGTAATGACCGCGACATTGAACGTCACAGAAGAACCAGCGATCATGCATCATCTGATTTGATAATACCATATCAGCAGGACGACATGAAAATGGATAAATTGGAACCATTGCAATCATATTTCCAATCAAAAAGTTAGGATTGATTTGTTTACCAATTTTTACTGCTAATGCACTTGCTAATAAAGTATGATGACCGCAAATATACATTGCTTCTTCAGGATTATCATAATCTCCAAAATGAGCACCACTATTAGTCCAGCCAAAAATATCATTTTTAAAATTCATTTGATTATTAATTTCATTAAAAGTCATCCAATATTTAACTTTATCTTTATATCTTTTAAAACATACTTCAGCAAATTTAACAAAGAAATCAATAGTTTTACGATTCATAAAACCACCATATTCTTTTGCTAAATGATAAGGCATCTCAAAATGAGATAATGTGATAACTGGCTCAATTCCATATTTTAATAATTCATCAAAAACATCATCATAGAATTGTAATCCTTCTTCATTGGGTTCTGTTTCATCACCATTAGGGAAAATACGAGTCCATGCGATAGATGTTCTAAAGCATTTAAATCCCATTTCCGCAAATAAAGCAATATCTTCCTTGTAATGAGAATAGAAGTCAATTCCAACATGGTTTGGATAATATTCATTTTCCATGATTTGATCAGTAATACGGCGAGGAACACCATGTGCTCCGGCAGTCATCACATCAGCAACACTATATCCTTTTGAGGTATTTAAAACCCCACCTTCAAATTGATGAGCAGCTAAAGCGCCACCCCATAAAAAATCTTTACTTAAAGCCATATAATTTAATCCTCCTTATTTTTACAGTCTCATTATAACCAAAAAAATAGGTTGGTACAAATTTTTTTAGCTAAATGTGTTAAAATAAAAACGATTGTAATAGATTACACAAAATGTAACAGGAGTATAGGAAAATATGGAAACGATGATTGAATATGTGCATAATCGAATTAAGAGAAAAGACTACCAAATTGCAATTGATTTTACAATGGGGAATGGTCATGATACTTTATTTTTAAGTAAAGTGGCTAAACAAGTTTATAGTTTTGATATTCAGCAGGAAGCTTTAAATAATACAAAGAAGTTGATAGAAGATACTGATAATGTAAATTTGATTTTAGCTTCTCATGAAAATTTTGATTGCTATGTAAAAAACTTTGATGTAGGAATTTTTAATCTCGGTTATCTCCCCAATGGAGATCATCAAATTACAACTATGGCTGACAGTTCTTTGCAAGCAATAAAAAAAGCAGTTGAATATTTGAATCGAAAAGGAGAATTGTTTTTAGTTGTTTACATTGGTCATGATGAGGGAAAAAAAGAAAGTTTGTTAATTGAGGAATATGTCGCCAGTTTAGATCATATAAGTTATAATGTAGCGTTGTTTAAAATGATGAATAAGTTATCTGCTCCATACGTAATTCAAATTGAAAAAAGATAATTATATTAGATGCAATAACTAGGTAACAATGTTATAATATAAGTAATTAAGGAGGTAAGCAATATGGTAAAAAGAATCGACGTTACCGTAACTGATCCAGTTGGTCTTTATGCGACTCCAGCAACCGAACTAGTTGATACTATGAAGATGTTCAACAGTGATATTAAGTTAGTCTACGCATCTAAAACTGTCAACATGAAATCATTGATGGGGGTTCTATCTCTGGGTATTCCAACAAAAGCAAAAATTGAAATTATTGCTGATGGAGAAGATGAGGACGCAGTTATTAAACGGGCCCTTGAATTAATGAAGGATCTAGGAATTAGTGGGTAAAACAATTTAATAATTGGGACTCTTGTCCCTTTTATTTTGCCTATTAAACGATAATATGATATAGTAAAGACGAATTTTATAAAAAAGGGGACATATAGATGGAAAACTTCTTAAAACTAATAATTGCTTTTGGAATTGGCTTTATTCTTGTTGTTCTAGCAATGCCTAAAGTAATTCCATTCCTACATAAGATGAAATTTGGTCAAGTTGAACGTGAAGAAGGACTTGAATCACATAAGTCAAAAAATGGTACACCAACAATGGGTGGAATCGTTTTTGTGATTGCCGCAATTCTTGGTGCTTTTATTGTTAATTTTAATAATTTACTTGATCCGGAGCTGATTTTAGCAACAATTGTTTTAGTTGGATATAGTGCAATTGGATTTGTGGATGATGCTTTGATCATTGTTAAACATAGTAATAAGGGATTACCGCCACTAGCTAAATTATTAGCTCAGATCGCGTTAGCAATTATTTGTTATTTCTTTGCAATGAACTTTATTCCTGATTTTACATCAGTAATTACAATTCCATTATTAGATATTAATATTGATATGGGTTATTTATATCCAGCATTAATCTTAGTAATGTTTGCAGGGGAAAGTAACGGTGTAAATTTATCTGATGGTTTAGATGGATTAGCAACTGGTCTTTCAATGGTTGCGATTGCACCATTTATAATCTTTTCTATCATGACAAAAGATTATACTCTTGCAAGTTATGCAACTGCAATGGTAGGGGCTTTACTTGGTTTCATGATGTTTAATTATCATCCTGCTAAGATATTTATGGGTGATGTAGGTTCGCTTGGTCTAGGTGGTTTCTTGGCTATTTTAGCGATACTTACAAAACAAGAGTTATTACTTATTTTAGTTGGTGGAGTCTTTTTAATGGAAACTTTATCGGTTATTATTCAAGTAGTCTCATTTAAAACTCGGGGAAAACGAGTATTTAAGATGGCACCGATCCATCATCACTTTGAAATGTTGGGCTGGAGTGAACAACAAGTAACTATTTCATTCTGGTTCATTGGTTTCATCTGTGGAATCTTATCAATTGTAATTGGGGTGCTATAGAATATGTTTACTGGAAAAAAGGTATTAGTGATTGGACTTGCTAAAAGTGGTAAGGCTGCGATTAGATTGCTTCATAAATTAAATGCAACGATTACGGTTAATGAAGCTAAAGAAATTAAGGATATTCCAGAATATCAACAATATCTTGATATGGGAATTGAAATGGTAACAGGGTCACACCCAACTGAATTATTTGAACGTGATTTTGACTTTGTAATCAAGAACCCTGGAATTAATTATCATAAGCCATTTATTTTAAGACTTAAGGAAAGAAAGGTTCCTGTATATACGGAAATTGAATTAGCTTTTCAAGTTGCTAAAAAACAACATTATATTGGAGTAACTGGTACTAATGGTAAAACAACAACAGTTACTTTAATTGATAAAATATTAAAGGGACAATATCAACATGTTCATTTAGCAGGTAATGTGGGAACACCACTATGTGATGTTGTTTTAGATAACGATCTTCTTAATGAAGAAAATCATTATGTAGTAATTGAAATGAGTAACTTTCAGTTATTAGATATTGAACGATTTAAGCCTTATGTCTCAACGATCATCAATTTAACACCCGATCATTTAGATTATATGGCCTCATTGGATGAGTATTATGCTTCTAAAACAAATATTTATAAGAATACTGATCTTGATGATTATTTTGTGGTTAATCTTGATGATAAAACAGTAATGGAGTATTTGGAAAAATATCCAGTTCCATGTAATCAAGTCACAATGTCATTGATACATGAAGCTGACTGTATGATCAAAGAACAGGCAATCTATTATCGAGATGAATTAATTATTAACTTAGCGGATATTAAAGTTGTAGGACGCCATAACATTCAAAATATTATGACAGCTATCTGCATTGCTAAAAAATGTGATGTACCAGTAACAGTCATCAATCGAGAAATTGCCTCATTTATTGGTGTTGAACATCGAATTGAGTTTGTTAGAGAAATTAATGGAGTTAAAATCTATAATGATTCAAAAGCAACTAATACTGACGCTACGATCATTGCTTTAAAAGCTTTTGAACAACCAGTAATTTTATTGATGGGTGGTTTTGATAAAGGGTTAGATTTAACCGAAATGGCTACTTATGGTAATAAAATCAGTCATCTGGTGACATTTGGTGCTGCTGGAGAGCGATTTAAAAATGATATGCATGTTGCAAACAGTAGTTCTGTTGAGAATTTAGAAGCAGCGACTTTGCTGGCAATCGAGAAAGCAAAAGCTGGCGATATTATTTTACTTTCGCCATCAACCAGCAGTTTTGATGAATTTTCTGGATATGAAGAACGTGGTCGAGTATTTAAAAATATTGTTAATAAATATCATGGTGATTTGTTTATCGATTATCATGATGATCAAGTAATATTTAATATTAAAATAAACACTTAAGGAGGTATTTTTAACATATGAGGAGGTGTAAAAAAACATTATCTCGATTTATGTTATATTTTAGAAGTGAGGAGGATATGT
>SKER01002752.1_pt1 | contig 10948 bp, 12 predicted proteins | sample 4826961 | NCBI WGS metagenome assembly SKER01 (sample SAMN11008804, study PRJNA524170) | human gut metagenome | biome: Human fecal sample; material: Feces; isolation source: fecal sample from pouch patient p47 | host: Homo sapiens | place: Israel: Tel-Aviv | collected 2016-11-16
GCAGCTTGCTCTCCCAACGGATGGAACGGTACGCTTGTTTGGCACAAACTATAAGGAAAATATCCATACCCTTTATAGCAAAGTAGGCTCTATTATCGAAACACCGGGATTTTACAGTAATTTAACAGGGTATGAGAATTTGCAAATTCTCGCTAAACTGCGAGGGGGAGTATCTAAAAGTGGAGTAGAAAAAGCTCTTGAAGTTGTGGGGCTGCATAAAGAGAAAAGAAAAGTCTTTTCCGATTATTCCCTCGGAATGAAGCAACGGCTTGGTATTGCCGCCGCCATTATGCACGAGCCGGAGCTTTTAATACTTGACGAACCGATTAACGGACTTGACCCCATTGGAATAGTTGAAATACGCTCATTTTTATCTGAACTTAGTCACAATCATGGCATTACCATTTTTATCTCAAGCCATGTTTTAAGCGAGATTGAACAGATAGCAGATATTATCGGCGTTATGCACGAGGGGCATTTAGTAGAGGAAGTGAATATATCCGAGCTTCACAAAAGGAATCGAAAATACATTCAATTTGATTTATCTGACAGTGAGATAGCTGGAAAGATTTTAGAAAGCCACTACCACATGACGGATTTTACAGTGCAGGACGGTACGGTGAGAATTTATGACTTTAGCCAAAGTGTTGGAGAAATCAATCGAGAATTTGCACGAAATGGACTGCTCGTGACAAGGATAGATGATAGTGAGGAAAACTTAGAGGACTACTTTTCTAAACTGATTGGAGGTGGCGGTATTGCTTAATCTTATTTCTTGTGAATTATTAAAACTAAAGCGTTCAAAAATGGTGCTAATTAGTGTGGCAGGGGTATTATCTACCCCACTTTTGATGTTAATAGAAGCCTTGCAAACACATTTTGATAAGCCGGAGATTATCTTTACCTTGTCTGACATATACAGCGACAGTGTACTGTATATCATGCTGCTGGTAAACATTATGATATATGTGGCAATTGCAGCTTACTTGTTTAGCAGAGAGTACACAGAAAGCACACTCAAAACCATATTGCCCATACCCATTTCAAGGACAAAACTATTAATTGGAAAATTTTGCACCCTGCTTCTTTGGATTGTTATGCTCACCCTTGTAACATGGGCAGGTATATTTATCGCTTGTGGGCTATATCACGCTGTCTTTACATTGGAGGGATATAGCTTACTAGTGGCAATAGTATGGCTCCCCAAGTTTTTGTTTGGCAGTATCCTGATGTTTTTAACAGTTTCTCCTTTTGTGTTTGTTGCTATGAAAACAAAAGGATTTGTCGCCCCGATGATTGGCTCTGCCGTGATTGTCATGGGAAGTGCCGCACTTTCAAATCAAGAATGGGGAGCGTTGTATCCGTGGACAGCCACCTATTTCTTGGTGCAGGGTAAACTTCAGAGTACCGGCTATCCTACACTGCTGTCTGTATCTATTATTATTCTTGTATCAGCAGTTGGTTTTCTTATGACCTTTCATCATTTTAAAAAGGAGGATTTGAAATAATGGTACTTGATTTTATAGAAATACCCAATCTTCTAGACTATAATTAAAATTAAATAACTCAATTCGGAGGTACTAACATGACTATACCTGACGCAAATGCAATCTATCCTAACTCAGCCATCAAAGAGGTTGTCTTTATCAAGAACGTGATCAAAAGTCCCAATATTGAAATTGGGGACTACACCTATTATGATGACCCAGTAAATCCCACCGATTTTGAGAAACACGTTACCCATCACTATGAATTTCTAGGCGACAAATTAATCATCGGTAAATTTTGTTCTATCGCCAGTGGCATTGAATTTATCATGAACGGTGCCAACCACGTAATGAAAGGTATTTCGACTTATCCATTTAATATTTTAGGTGGCGATTGGCAACAATACACTCCTGAACTGACTGATTTGCCGTTGAAAGGTGATACTGTAGTCGGAAATGACGTGTGGTTTGGGCAAAATGTGACCGTCCTACCAGGCGTAAAAATAGGTGACGGTGCCATTATCGGAGCAAATAGTGTTGTAACAAAAGACGTCGCTCCATATACAATTGTCGGTGGCAATCCAATTCAACTCATCGGACCAAGATTTGAACCGGAAGTTATTCAAGCATTAGAAAATCTGGCATGGTGGAATAAAGATATTGAATGGATAACTGCTAATGTTCCTAAACTAATGCAAACAACACCCACACTTGAATTGATAAACAGTTTAATGGAAAAATAAAAACAAAAAAGCCGTGCAAGCAATCCAAAAATGATTGTTTACACGGCCTTTACTATTTAGTGAATCCAATTTATTAATAATAGATATGATATACCAGTAAAAAATACACTAGCCACCTCTGGCGGTACTCTACTCGTATATTTTATTTACGACCTTCTGATGATAAAGGTCACTTCCCTGTCCCCAGAAAATAAAGCTTAGTGAAACATAAACGACAGCCAATATTATATTGAAAACATCGAATTTCATGTTATTAGTGAGCATCATTCCAACGATAAAGGCAATTGCTAAAAATGGAATAATTGCGCCTAACCAAACATGTGAATTGTTACCTAGCACATATTTCTCAAGAATCAGAGAGGCGATTGAAACTACAATAAAAATAATCCCTAACATAATTACACCCCCATAATTAATTCAGCGTATATTATGTTAACACTAATAATTTTCTGAAATAAAGGGAAATGTCTTTGAAAACGTCTCCAAGAAACAATTCAACACTTTTTTGCCATCTTATTGGATAATACGTTTAGTTGTTTTAAAGTTGTACTTAACCATTAATGAAACATCTTCCAAATCCAACCATGAGTATCCTCAGCAGGTGCTTGTGACGTTTCTTGCGTTTTTTTAGGGACGGTGGGGGCATCAGAGGCATCACCTTTACTCTTTTGTGCCTGCAACGTTAAAGTATGAGCCTGTGAGAGCAAGATAGACGTTTGTTTTACTTGTTCTGTTTGTGCTTCAATTTGTTTATCTTTTACCGCTAATTGGCGACTAAGTGTTTCTATTTGTGCTTTCAAATCATCAATGTGGTCTTGCTGTTGTTTAATGATGTCATCTTTAGTTGACGATTTAGTAGAATTAGTTGATGATTTAGCCTTATTCTTGTAATGCTCCTTAATTTTTTCTAATGCTCTGCCATTATAGTATTTACGGCCGTATTTACCTGTTTTTATTGGAACTAATTCTAATGACTTAACTAAATTCGTCATTGAAGCTTCGGAAACATTGCAAATTCTTGCCATATCTTTATTTGTATAGAATTTAGAATTAGTATTAGCCATGACTTAGCCTCCTTAAATGCTAATTCAATTGTATCATGAAAAATTCGTTAAATTTCATATGTATTTTTCGCTTAGTCTGGTTAAGAAACTGAAGAATGTAAAATTATGTATTGCTATTATTGATTAGACATGGGTATACTTACTAAGTAAGCAGTTCATGTTTGCCAAAAATTGAATAAATTAGAGTAAAGAAAAAGCCCGTTGAAGTACTACCAATACTTCAGCGAGCTACCGAATTAACTAACGGCACTAGTTAAATCGGGGTTGTCTATTTCTTTAATACATTTATTGTAGGGGAAATAGACAGATATTTCAAGACATAACACTATAAAATTATTACTGAAATTGAACCCTAAAACTAAGAAGCCACCTAGTTAATTGTCAGGTGGCTTTTTCTTTTGGGTCGCACCCGGTATAAACTCGAAAGCAGCAGCTCTGCATCGTAGTCGCATCTCGAAATCGCTCATGGCCCCCTGGACGCGTGGGGGCTGCAGTTAACACCATGGGAATGCCAATCCCTGCGCTTATCGCACGGCGCTTAAAGAGTGGCTGGAAGCTTCGGAAATGCTAACGGTGACCCTTCTACTAAAACGAGTTTTAACGTGTTTATCGTCGAAAGTTGCAACCATAAGACAATAACTAGGAACAAAAAACCGCCCGCCTAACAGGGACATAGAGAGGAGCAGAAAGGGGCAAGGGCGGAGTGCGCTTAAAACACCGGCATTGTGATTATTGACCAACGTATGAGTACAATTGGTACACTGGTCAATAGTCATGATGAGTCGAATGAGAAGCAGATACTTGCTCGAGACTGTTGGCCACAAGTAGGCTAAGTCTCGAGAGAGCAAGCTGGAGCAAGTTCCTTGCGGAAGCTTGCTCTTCCTTTAATAGGTTAAGGATAAGTGGGTAAAACTTATAGTTAAAACTGTCTTTCATCGTCTTTGTTAAGGCGTTTGTTCATTGCATTGGTAATTTGCTGAGTAGCTTTTTGGCTTTGTTTTTGATTAGCAAATAGAATTGCCTTTTGTAATTTAAGGATGGGGTCATTATTGAGCTTGTTCATTAGCTGTTTTTCTCTTTGGTAATCAAATGGATGTTTAGAAGCTTGAATTGTAGATGGATCTAGATACCTTGATTTTAGGTTTGGTTTGGGTTGATTGGGGTTCGTTGGAGTTGTTAGAGTTTTGGTGATTTGGTCAACGAATTTGAGTGCTTCTTTTTTTACTTTTTGAAGAGCTTTAGCAGCAACCTTAATCAGGTATTTGATGTTTTGTTTGAGGTGTTGTTGACGACCAGGATCAGTGTTAACTGGTTGAGGGCGTTCATTGTTGTTTAGTAATGATTGTTCGACTTGATGTGATGGATCGTTTTGGGCAATTGAATCGACAAGTTGGTTTTTGTAGGAGTTAATGTTATCTTGAATGGCTTGGTTAGATGTTGTTAATTGATCATTTTGGGTTTGCAGGTCTTTATTGTCATTAATAAGCTTAGTGTGTTTGGTTTGATCTGTTTGCCATTGTTGCCGTTGATCATTGCGCCATTGGTCGATGGAGGCTTCAACATCGTTGATATTGTCTGCGGTTATTGGTTCATTATCACCGTACATTAGGTTATTACGGTCAAATTCCTGTTGAGCTTCCTTAACGCGCTGTAATTTGCGTTGCTTTAATTGTTCGTCAGCATCGTTAATTTGGTTTTGTAAAGTTTGTAGTTGTTGTCGCTGTTGATTTAGTAGCTGTTCTTGTTGTTCTTGCTGCTGTTTGGCAGCTTTTTCTTTTTCTTGAGTAGCTACCATGTCTTTATCTGCTTGTTCTTTATTGCTTTGAGAGGCCCTAGCAGCGTGTGTAATGCCATTTGCCATTTCTAAGGGTGTTAGATCATTTCCGTCCTTATCAACTGCCTGGTGGCCTGTGGTGGCCTCATAGATGGCTTTGAGATTCTTAGTAACAGTTTCAACCTGATGTTTGACATTATTATTCTGATTGGTAAGGTCGTTAGTTTGCTTTTGCAGTGATTGGATAGCTTCTTTGTGTTCAGCAATTTCTTGGTGTTGAGCTTTTAGTTGTTCCATTGAAAGTCCGGTTTGAAGCGATTTGTCAGTCTCAGTTTTACGTTCAAACTCAAGAATTTTTTTATTTTGGGGGACTTTATAAGTTTTATGCAGCTCGGTTTCCAAGCATTTAAGGGCAAATTTATCTATGCTAGCCCGGTACCATTTGGTAGCTGCTCGGCCTGAGCAATATTGACCTGTTACCGCATGGTGTAGGCTGACTAATGCTTGATTGAGTGAGTTAGTCGCATGGGCAGGTCGCTTTTTACCGCCACGTGTCATGCCAAAGGTTGCTATCTCGTAATGGATATGTGAGATTCCCATTTCATCGTTGTTAGTAGCATAGCGGCCGCGATGTAAATAATCGCCAATATTTACTCGTTTTCCTGATTTGAGATTCCAACCAACATTGTTATTAGTAGCAGTAATTAAAGCGCGATTGAAGCAATCGTAAAATCGTTTAGCGACAGCAATGTTATTTTTAATCGGCTGCTCGTGTTCGTCTTTTAGCTTAAAAACAAGATGAGTAGTTCCATCGGGAAGCTTTTCCTCTACGTACGAAGAAGCCGGGCAAAACTCTTTCATCAATTGACTTTGAACTTCCATATTGCCAATGGTCAAAACTGCAGTAGCTTTTTTCTTCCTCTTGAGAAAGTTTTTTACACTTCCGTATTGTCGTTCAGCATGCCCCTTTTCTCGTTGATGTTGGTCGTGTTCTTCAACAAAATCTTTGAAGTGCTCCTCATTCCATTTTTCAACATTCTGACGAGTTTGTTGTGATTCATCATATTGGTTAAATCGGGTTTCACTAAAAACAATATCTTGATTGGAATGCTTAATATTTTCATCATGTTCAACGTGTTTTTGAATACCAGAATATCCGTTTATATCTTTAGCTTGTAAGTCAGTTGTAACGGTGCATTTAAGTTCCATATTTAATTCCCTCACTAAACTAATTCTATAGATAATAATAACACGTTTCTAATTAATTAATACTGGTAAAATATCCATATTACTAGCTCCCTAGTCAAAATGGAGTAACCCATTTTGACGGTCGCTCTGCCGAGAGCATTAGGAACACATTTCCTAATAACCATTTATTTAATTTTCAAGATTGCATTTGAAAATTAAATGTTACCTTTTCGATTAAAAGGTAACGCCAAAATAAAAAATCCCCAATGCCTTTAGGCAAAGGGGATTTTTCTTCAAAACAGCATCAACAATTAGTTGCTGTGTTTTGAGCCATTGGGTAAATCATTATCCTTTAATGGATTGTTTCCCAATGGCTGATTGTGATTTTGTGGAGCCGTTTCTTGTTTAGCTTTCGCTAAAAAGTCGGTCACAAAATCAACAATATCTTTCCGCGAATACGGCTTCTGTTCTTCGCCGATTTCGGATTGAATAACATCGTTTAACATGGATTTAGTATTGCTGTTATTCATTGATGAAAGCATGACGGCTTCGGCCAATTCAGCCTTCCATTTTAGTTCGTTTAAGGCTAAAACGTCAGCGTCATGTTTCATTTGTAGCTTCTTATATTCCATATCTTCCGGCACCGTCCGGCCACTCAACTTCTTGGCTTTCAGTTCTTGCCAGCGGGTAATTGATTTAGGAGACATCATAGGCAAAACCTCTTTTAATTAGCTAATTATTTCAGCGTACTATGGAATAACTCATCATGACTACCAACTCTAATTAAACGAATTGATGGATTAGTTTTGTGAGGCATATAAATTACCAGCACATCAACTTTACCATCAGATAAATGGTACTCATAGCTACCGTTATAGTTGCCACCACGATTGTTTAAAATGTGAGGTCGGTACTCAGCATTTACAATTCCGTTAAGGTGCAACTGATTTAAGGTGTTCATGAGTTCGTCAATTAGCTCGGGGTGATGATACTTTAATCTTTGATAGTCTTTCTTGAATTGTGGTTCAACTTTTAATTGATACATTATTCCTTATCCAAATAGTTCTTAAGTTCATCTACATTATTGAAACTTGGGGAATCATCGGGAATGATACCTAGCTCTTTTGCTTGAGCCGTTACTAAGGCTTTCTTAGTCGTTTCCGTTGGCTCATCTGGTTCGGAGAGCACTTCAAATGGCACTTTCTTTTGAATAACCAATTGGCGAGCAGCCAAATTAAAGTAACCGTTAATACTTAACCCCATGGATTTGAGTTCCTTATTGAGTTCTTTCTTGAGATTGTTATCAAGACGAATAGTAGTTGAAGTTGTTTCCATATAAATCACCTCTATTTGTATATCATTATAACATGCTATTGACATACAATCATCATAAAACTACCGCGCTACCGCTTGCTGGACTCATTAATCAGAACGGTTTATGTAAACCTAACCTGATTAACGAGTGAAAGTTAGGGTTACTGCTTAATCGAATTTAACTTCATCGAGCATTTTTTCACGGCTGACTTGGTCCAATCCCAAGTATTTTAAGGTCATGGCTTCAGAGGAATGATTGAGTAAGCTCATCACCAGGCCAATATTGTAATGGGTTTGCGTGTAAACACGGTAGGCACCCGTCTTTCTCATCGAATGGCTTCCAAGGTAGCTAATTCCCAGCAAATCGCCAGTTTTAGCCATCACTTTGTAAAACTGCTTTTCGGTAATGTGGCGTGAAGTATCCCTAGTTGAGGGAAAAAGCCACTTGGATTGAATGTTTTTCTCGGTTAACCAGTTAAAATAGGCGCTTAAATCTTGTTTTACTGGTTTAAGGTATAAAACATTAGGCTTTCCGGTCTTTTTATCCTTGATGTAAGCATTTTTCTTGATAGTTCCATCATCATTAAAAATTTCGTTGCGTCTGAGAGCCAATACATCACTCACTCGAAGCAGAGTTGCCTTGCCAACTTGGAAAATTGTGTAGTTGCGGCGGCCGTAACGGAAATTATTGAGTAATGTGTCCTCAACATCGTGGAGAACGTTGGAATCTTTGATGGGTAATACTACTTGCTTCATGAAATTCACTCCTTAATTTAAGGGGCTATTTATGAGAAATACAAAATAATAACCCCGGCATTCCAATTGTAGAATGCCGGGGCTTGATATATCAATATTTCTGAGGGTCCATTTATAACAAATAGACCCTATTATGAACTGGTTTCAGTCAATCTTTTTTATTAATCTTTCAATTTGATAATAATTAATTGTTATTACGAATAAGTCTTACAGCAATAATCAAAAGAAATGGGATTAAAGTTAGCACAAAACTAACGGTAAATATACTTAAATTTTTGGCAGATTGCAATAAATAAATTGAACACTTCATCGAAGCATTTTTCGCATAAAGACTTCAATGGGTGATCGCCAGTTGAGACATTTAAGTGGCCGAGAGTTTAAGTACCAGTTAATCTGAATTAGTTCTTGATCACTGATCTCTTCAATTGGCTTGCCTTTAGGGATAAAACGACGCAAGACCCGATTACGATTCTCATTACTACCTCGTTCATGCGGCGAATAAGCATGGGCAAAGTAAAGATTAATGCCCGTCTGTTCTTCAATCTCACGATAGTTAGCGAACTCTTTACCATGATCGACGGTGATGGTCTTAAGTTTGGGTCCTAATTGTTTCGCTAATTCTAGCATGGCCATTGTCATTGCCTGACTACTACGACTTTCAAGGCGTTTAACCACGGTTAATCTATTTTGCCGTTCGACAAAAGTGGCCACCGCTTGTCCTCTTCGTTTACCAGATAGAACAGTGTCAGCTTCAAAGTGACCAAACGTTTTACGAGTCTTAACTTCCTGTGGACGTTCTTCAATTGAACGGCCATGACTAAATGTTCCCCAAGTTTCTTTCGCCCGATGACGACGAATGCCTCGGTCAGGTAAGTCCGATGGTTGGATGTCAAGTATACCTTGGTCAATCCAGTTGTAAATGGTCTTATAAGCAATCCCAACCATATGAGCAACCTGTTCAGGCGACCACTTCTGAATCTTGACTTTGTCTTCAACCAAGCGTTTTAGATTAGCAGTCAGCACATATTTACGTCCACGTAACTTAAGCTTTGTCTCATGATCCTGTTGAGATCGCTTAGCATTATAAGGTAAAGGGAGACGATGTAATTCATTGAAAATCGTTGTTTTACTGAAGCCTAGATAGTCAGCAATATAGCGAAGCGAACGGTGTTCATGAAGTAAAGTTTCAATGACAATGCGGTCAGCAAATGATAAAATAGTGGTGCCCATAAAGGTCCTTCTTTCTAATGGAATGTTGTGGTAACACCATTAAAGACCTTTATGGGTTTTCTTGTCCACTTAAATGTTCAACTTATATTTTACAATCTGTCATACTCTTTGCGAAAGGAAGTTGATATTATGGATTACATTTCTGTGAAAGCCGCTTCTGAAAAATGGGGCATATCGGAAAGACGGATACAAAAATTATGTGAGGAAAATCGCATTGACGGAACTGAAAAATTTGGTCGTGCATGGATGATACCAAAAGATGCAGAAAAACCCGTTGATGGACGTATGAAAACAAGGAACAAACAGGAGGAGAATCATGAAATTTAATGAAAAGCTACAACAGCTTAGGACTGGAAAGAACTTAACGCAGGAACAACTTGCGGAGCAATTATATGTATCAAGAACAGCCATTTCAAAATGGGAAAGCGGCAAGGGTTACCCTAACATTGAGTCGCTCAAGTGTATTTCTAAATTCTTTTCTGTGACCATAGATGAACTACTATCGGGCGAAGAACTGATTACACTTGCCGAAACTGAAAATCGTTCCAACTTGAAAAAGATTTACAACTATATTTATGGAATATTGGATATGATGGCAGTTGCGTTTATATTTCTTCCGTTATATGGAAACTCTGTTGGCGGTTATGTTTATGCGGTCAATCTACTATCATTTACAGCCACCACACCATTCAATCTTGCAGTCTACTGGAGTGCTTTTGCCGCCTTGATTGTAATAGGGATTGCTAAAATAATACTTACCCATTTAGATAAAGAAACATGGGGCGGCATTGCTACAAAATGCTCCCTTGGACTCACTGCTTTGGCTATCTGTTTCTTAGCAGCAGCAAGAGAACCATATATAACAGCACTTATGTTTCTGCTGTTTGTCGCAAAAATAGTTGTTTGGATTAAGCAGAACGGAACAAAGTAAAAACGATATAAATCCCTTGAAATAGGCTCTGACACGATAAGTGTCGGGGCTTTTTTTCATGTTGACATGATAGATGTAGGCGATGTGACGGTAGGTTTCTTGGCTTTTGATATAGCTCCTGTGATAATAAAATTGTGGTCAGTGAAAACAAGAACAGCAACCAACGGAAAGGAAAATCAAATATGGATTATATCATTGAAACAGAAAATCTTACGAAGCGATACGGAACAGCCACCGTTGTCGATAAGGTCAATCTTCATGTGCCAACGGGCAAAATTTATGGTTTGCTCGGCAGAAACGGAGCAGGCAAAACCACAACAATGAAAATGATGTTGCAGCTTGCTCTCCCAACGGATGGAACGGTACGCTTGTTTGGCACAAACTATAAGGAAAATATCCATACCCTTTATAGCAAAGTAGGCTCTATTATCGAAACACCGGGATTTTACAGTAATTTAACA
>SKER01001249.1_pt1 | contig 10940 bp, 13 predicted proteins | sample 4826961 | NCBI WGS metagenome assembly SKER01 (sample SAMN11008804, study PRJNA524170) | human gut metagenome | biome: Human fecal sample; material: Feces; isolation source: fecal sample from pouch patient p47 | host: Homo sapiens | place: Israel: Tel-Aviv | collected 2016-11-16
AAGTGCGTCATTTGACGGACATCCTTTCATATAGGTTTGGTTCACTTAATATGATACCTGATGTCACGCCGAATGGCGTTTTTTATTTACCACCAACTGGGTGGCTAACTTCATTCTATAATCCACCAAAATTTTTGTTACATGGTATTCAAAGGTATTACAAAATCACAAAGCATTATTAGGTGTTTCTGATCCAAATGATCAACATTATTACGAAGTCACATACAACGGTGACAAAGATGAATTGTACCTAGACGTATATAACAAAGAAGAGAATGTTTGCATCAAGGTAAATGAGAATGGGAGATAGTTGGTATGGCTTTTGGTGGGGAATATGTACCTGCATAAATTTTAATGGGTTAATGTTTGCGTTGTTTGGCGATTTCAAATATGAACTTATTACTGGAGCAGAATGGGTTCTATCTGAACATCCTGCCTGGAGAATAATTTTCGTTGGACTATGCGTGATTGGACTCGTCTGTTCAGTTGTCAATGTGGCAGAAAGAGGTTAATAAAATAATGATTTTATCATTCTTAATAACAGTAGGATTCTTTCTATTTACAGTTTTTCTAGCGTGCGCCATGTGTTCAGATATTCCATGGCTAGAAATTCCAGCGGGGATTTTTATATTAGTGATGGTGTTTGGGGCATTGTGGTGGGCTGTTTACACGAGCTTCATACAATAACGAAAGGTTGATTTAATGGCAGAAAATAAAATTAATAAATTACGAAAGAAATTAAAGAAAACAATTAAAAAATTTAATGAAAGTCAATGTAAGTATGTAGCCGTTGGTAAACACGCAGACAATACAGATATTGTAATGATTATAGATAGTTGGGGTGCAGATTCTCTACGGCATATCTTAACTATTCGTCCTGGTGAGATTTATTCTACAGATAGATCAACATTTAAGATTAATGACAACTTGTTAGAATTTATGACAAATTCCTATGAGTTGGTTAAAAAATTAAACGATACTGAAATCCACAGTGCTAATATTCGAGGCTTAGATGCAAACGATATTCCAACAATCAAAAACCCATTTGGAAACAATGATTCAATTGCACAAGGTGTTCAAGGGTTTAGACCCAAGGTAGAGTTATAAGGAGGAAGCACATAAATGGTAGCAACTAAAGGATTTAAGTACCCTGATCGTGAATTATATGATTGGGTATTAAATGAACTACATAAACGACATATTAATAATGAAACAATTGGCGAGATTGCATATAACATGCAACATCAATATTTACCACATTTAACCGTAGAAGATTTTGGAGCTCAATTAGACGAAGTATTAAAGAAGCGAGAAGTATTAAATATCCTCGCAACAGGTTTTGCATTAGATAATTTGGCGAACGAAGGCTTGTTGCCAGAACCCCTTCAAACCATCGTAAAAGAGGACGCTGGTGTATATGGTGTGGATGAGACAATTTCTTTGGCACTTTCGCAACTTTATGGCTCAATTGCCGTAACCAACTATGGCTATGAGGATAAAAAGAAATTAGGTATTGCTGCCAAGCTTGATAATAGTAACGGTCAAGTTAATACATTCGCAGATGATTTGGCTTTAGCTCTTGCTTCGGCAGTAATTGGTCGCTGTGGTCATGGTTCCAAGCTGGAACTTGATGACAATGCTGTAGAAGATAAACAAATTAATGATGAATTTAAAGAACTCAAGTTTGTGGTAAACGGTAAAGAAGTTGAACCTCAAGGCGATCTACGTTATTTTGCAAAGCCTATTAAGAGTGATCGTAAATTACCTAATTGGGATCTAAATAAGTTTGCAAATGATTTAGGAAAAGCAATTAATAATTCACGGGAACTCGCTGATAGCTTAGAAGAAGAATTCAGTCACGATTATTATGTCAACCTGAGTGTAGACATGGACGACGAATTTACTTGGCAACTAGTGATCGAACTGCTCGATAACAAAATGAAACTAGTCGATGTAATTTTCGTCGATTTGGAACACTTCCTTGATTACGTATATCTCGAAGTTGATCCGCCTAGTGAGTTTGTTGATACAGCGCAAATGATTGCTCAATTCGTATTTGAACACGATCTTTATCCATATCCAGAGGACAGTAACGATTTAGAAGAAGCAGATGACGAAGACGATGAACTCGATATGAGTGAAATGGCCAAGGCGCTTGCTACAATTACCCCATTATTCATGGAACACTTCAGCTCATTAATGAAGTCTGGATCACTAGATAGTCTAAGTGATATGTTGCGCGCCGAAAAAGATAATCGAAAGGACGATGCTAATGAATAACGAAACACAAGAAAACATTGATATGAAATTGAGCCCAGATAATATTTACGGCTACATTTTTACAACCCAGGGCTATTCAGAAGATCAAGACGACAAACGTAAGAAACCATTATTCTTCTGGAAGGGATTCCATATGTATCCACTTGTTGTGCAAAATCCAGAAGACTATGATTTTGAAGACCCAGATTTTGATGCAACGGAATTGGAATTCTTGGTTTGCACAGAAGGCGGAGACCAAGATAACTATGAGTATGTTGAAATGAATGCAACAGAACTGCGTGATTTCTTACGTGCGCATCCAGCATTCCGTATGTTCCCAGCAGCAGACTTATTTGAAGAATTACACGTGATTTAATATGGCTCAATTATTCTTTAAATATGGGGCGATGAATGCTGGCAAGTCATTGTCCCTATTGACTACAGCACACAATTACCAAGAACAAGATAAAGATGTTTTGATCATGACCAGCGCCATTGATGATCGCTATGGCGTTGGCAAGGTTTCTAGTCGAGTAGGATTAAGTTGTGAAGCACAACCAATTAAACCAGAAGATAACGTAATTGAATTGATTACAAAGTTATTGAAGTTAGATACAGAAGGAAAAACTGTTTGGCCACACTGTATTTTAATAGACGAAGCTGAATTCTTAACTGCACAGCAGGTCGTTGATTTAGCTAATATTGTTGACACATATAATATTCCTATCATTTGCTATGGTTTACGAACCGACTTTCAATGTAACTTATTTGAAGGATCAAAAACATTATTTGAAGTAGCCGACAAATTAGAGGAAATCAAAACAGTTTGTCAATGGTGTGACCATAAAGCAACAATGAACTTGAGAATGGTAGATGGCGCTCCAGTTTATGATGGAGATCAAATTCAAATTGGTGATCAGGAATATATTTCGGTTTGCCGCTACCATTACACAAATCCAGTAATTAAAGTAACTAAGAATAATAAAGAAAAGGAAGTATGATATTTATTTTAAACACTAAGAATAACAACGGCGTAAAGATTGCATTAACAGCTATGGGAGCATTAGCACTCAGTCTTGTAGCAACAGGAACAACAGCAAATGCCGACACAACTATTGACAGCAACCACGTGCAAGTAGAAGCGGGTGACACATTATCTGCCATCGCTCAAAAGCACGGAACGGACGTTGATACTCTTGTGCGTGATAATCATATTGCAAACAAACATTTAATTCACGTAGGAGATAAGTTGGTTGTTATGCCTGGTGTAAAGAACACCGATGTAAACGGGCAAGATACCGATAATCATGTAACGAACCCTGTAACTACACCAACTAGCGACCAACAAAATACTACAACTAATAACACACCAGTTAATCAACAAACATCTGTAGCAAGTGGTGTATCAGGTATCTATGCCTCAGGTTCAGAGGCTGAGGCAAAGGCTTGGATTGCACAACGTGAATCTGGTGGTAGTTATACTGCTGCAAATTCGCGGTACTATGGTAAATTTCAGCTTGATGTCTCATACCTTAACGGAGATCTAAGCCCTGAAAATCAAGAAGCTACAGCTGATCGATATGTTGCGCAAAGATACGGTTCGTGGACTGCGGCCAAATTATTTTGGCAACAAAATTCATTCTACTAGTGATTGGTGCTAAATTGAATTTCGTTGTACTTAATTGATTAAGTATGATATTATAATTGTGTAAACAAAAAGAGCTGCGCTACCAACACAGCTCTTTCAGTGTCATCGAGATTTATTAGCGGTGGCAAGTTACTAACGACATTATTTTAATAACGACGCAAGAAACACTGCCAGAGGCGATTTAGGCGGTGTTTTTCTTTTGCATCATTATTGATTTTCGCATCACCTGGTGGGGACTTACAAGTGAGTACGAATCTCTTGAACGCTCTGACAACGTTACTTCCCGCATTAATGCACTGAGTAACGGCATGGAGTAAATAGCTGAAAGCTATAACTATCAAAGTTAAGCCCAGAATAACCCCAATTGTCCAAGCGGCCCAAGGGCAACTTGATTGCAAAAGTCCAATTAAGGACAAACTTTACGGCGCACTCCTTTCTTACAGTTAGAGGGCACCATAAACTTACGCTCATAGTGATCACCAACCTTCCATGGATTCGCGCCACCGCCATTAAATCTTTTTGACTGTTTCATTATATCATAGGTTTATAATAAAACATTTAGTCTATAGAATAATACTGCCCACAACATTCAAAATAACCCTTGACAAATTTTGACCCCCACTAATTCACAAAAGTGCTATAATTATATCAAGGAAATCCAAATACGGATTCCTATCTTCCTAAGATGGCTCCACTTTATGTGGGGCTTTTTCTTTTGCTTATTTTTAGTAAAGAAGTGTTATTTGTTCGTAATAACACTTATTAATTCAAGCTATTTTGGCACTCGTTTTTATGGTAAAATAAAGAAGTGTTATAATTCTATATATCAAAAAATAACACTTAAATTAGGTGGTTTTATGAAACAGTTAGTCTTGCCTATAAAAGACTCTTATGTATTATCTGAAGTACAAGATACGTTATTAAATAACTTTAGAGCTGGTGTTAGAAACTACACTATTTTTCAAGTTGGAAAAGCTACCTTACTTCGAGTAAGTGACGTACTCAGATTAAAACAAGAAGATGTCTACGATAAATATGGTGAGGTAAAAAGAAACGCATTTATTAAAGATAAGAAAACGGGCAAGCAAAATACATTGTATTTAAAACCTGTCCGTGAAGATTTAGAGAATTACAAAAAATGGTTAGAAGAAAATAATTATTATCAAACTACGCCATGGTTATTTCCATCGACTACCAGACCAAATAAACACATCGATGAAAGAAGATATTATACGATTATGCATAAAGTTGGAGATCTCTTGGATATTCCATATCTTGGAACACACACTATGAGAAAGACAGGAGCATATCGTGTCTATGTACAAAGTAACTATAACATCGGATTGGTTATGTCATTACTTAATCATTCATCAGAAGAAATGACTTTGAGATATTTAGGACTGGATCAAGTGTCTCGAGAAAAGCTGTTAGATAAGATTAATTTTGGATAGAGGTTAGAACATGTTATCAGCAAGTATATTAGAATGGATTACCGCAGGACTTATTTGGGTTGAAGTTGCTGTGATTTTAGGATTAGCCAATCATCAAACTGCACGATTTGCTAGAACACAAATGCTCTTAGGAGTTGTAATCATCGCACTCATCTGTTCCCAGTTATTAATTATTGGAGTCACCTTTATGAAGATGTTTGTTCTAATCGGACAGTTAATATTACTACCAACTTTCTGGCAAGCATTAAAAGAGTTCGAAAAATAGCACTATATAATAGGTAGAAACTCGTTCAAAAATCATGGATATGAAATTCAATTAACCAAAGTATTAGTTTTTATTCCCTCTCAGGCAAAATTTAAATCTAGTTAACGTATAGTTGATCATTTAATTTGCACTGAGAGGGAATAATTATCAGTACATTGTATTCATAATTAAATTTTAGTAGAATGGACTTATGTGAAAGACCCCTCCGATGTCTTTTGCAATTACTAGAAAGTTTTCCACTGACTTTCTAGCACCCCGTAGACATTACTAAAATTAGTAATGTCTTTTTTATTATTCTATTTACGAACATATGTACGCATGATATACTTATTATACAAACGAACGTTCGATAAAATTGTTAAAGGATGATTGTAATGAGTAATAAGATATACCGTGTTTTGGATGAAAACTCCGGCACATATATTAGTAAGGTTGCTGGTTTCTTAAGATCAGAAGAATACAACAAAGTTGATTCTGCCTATGTTTATAACAAGCAACAAGCAACTCAAATTGTTAGATTGATGAACGAAACAAGAGATAAAATACTAAATGGTGATAGCGACATACCAGAAAAGCTTGAAGAAAATCTTCGAAATCAAACTCTTGCTATTATAGAAATAGAGCTAGAAGATGTAAAATTATCATTAGAAGAGATAGCTATGGCTTTAGAATCAGCAAAAGCAAAGAATATTTCTAAAGAACAAGCATTTAGAAATGCACAATGGGAACGTATTCGTCGTTACCATGACTACTTTGATTATGACAAAAGTACACCAAGTCACCAATATATCTATATGCATGATTTCTTTTAGGAGATGTCTTTAAATGAAAGGACCAATTCTAAATCCTACTAAAAAATTATTACGAAGAGCCAATAGAAAAATAGAAGAAATATACAATCCACGAAAGAAACAAGCTCTATTCGTGTTCACTACTAATCTTGACGGCTATCATCTTACCTATAAAATGAGTTTAGATACTTTTGCTGCTTTAGGAACGGCAATCTCTCCCGTTATGATAAGTGAAATTCCTGCTAAAGATATAGATAGCAAAGAATATATTTTATTTCTATTTGCCATTTATAATAAATGGAATAAGTTACCCATGGTTTTTAGAGGCTATACTCCAGAACAGGTTAAATGGTTTATGAAGAAATTCGGAAATAGAATATATAATGAAAAATCTACAGTTGACTGGTGGCGTAATACTTATTAAATAATACTATGACCAAGAATATTGAATAAGGTATAATATAACTAGTTACTATTTAGAGTAACTATTTTCATCTTCATTGGAGCTTCAGGACATCTTCCCAGTCCTGGACTTCTTTTTATAAAACATTCATTTTAGAACGTTGGTCAGAAATTGGTTGACGTTCTTTTATATTGTATGTGATTTAAATATATAAAATGCTACAATAAACATGCTATTGCAAAATAATAGGTTTATTAGGGGGAAATTACATATGAATTTCAAAAATAAATGGATAATACCATTATTACTCTTGGTTACAATTGGTCTTGTCGGATGTAGTAACGGAAATAATAAACAGGGATCAAAAGCATCAAACACTCAAACAAGTCAAAAATCTCAAGTGTTAAGCGGGGTCTATAAAATCTCTGATAAGGATTCAGATACAGACGACAATGGAAATAAACAACCAGGATATTACTATTTTAAGAAAAATGGCGAAGTTTTATGGGCACAGAATGAAACTGGCGATGAAGATAATGGAAATTATGGTGGTGCCGCTAGAGGTACATGGAAATCATTAGGTAACAATATGTTTGAAATTCATATTAAATATATCTATGACAACGATGATTTTACTTTTAAGGCAAAGAAAACAGGGAACAAATTACACACCTACTCTAACTCTAAGAATGCTAAATATGAATGGGACGCAGATGATAACTATAAACAACCAGATATGACTTACTCTGACTTTATGGAAATATTTAATAATGGGAAGAACTCTCAACGGCAAAAAGTACAAGAGAATGGCTATGATGACCCAGATAATGATTCATCGTCAAACAGCAGTAATAGTTCTTCTTCAAATAGCGATAGTAGTGAAATGTCATTTGATACTGCTGCTCAAATTTTGCAAAAGGGTGGATTCAATGACTTTAATTATGAGCGAGATTCTCAAACCCATGATGGTAGCCATGCGACAGACAATGGGGGCTATTTGATGATTACTTACCCTGGTGCTCATGGTCAAGACCGTTTCACAATTACCAAGACTGGTAAAAACAAGTATCATGTTGAAGCAGAGTATGGTTCTTCTGATGGTGGTTTCACGAAATTCCCTGACCAATCTAGTTATGGACCCACCTCAGCTGATGTCACGCTATAGTTGACTTTATGATAAAAGATTGATTTTAAACAAAGAAAGCATTGTCTACAAAATTAGGCAATGCTTTTTATTTGGCATTTCATACATAATAAAAGACCGCCTTACAAGCTTTGACTGGTTACGGACGATCTTTTATTGGTTCAAAGTAACTAGGCCAAATCCCTAAAGCACAGACATTAATGGAAGTGGAACAGCAGGTTAAAGCGGATATTACGGACTTTACTGAAAAGGCCATCTCAGCGAAAAACGAGCTTGCCGTAGCGAAATATGCCTCCTGTACTTTGATTATTTAAAGTATAAGCTTTACAGGCCACTGTGCCTAATCAATGCTTGAGACGATTCCTTCATTAATCGTTGTTGTAACCACATTTATAAAGTCCATTTTGCTCATGCGATGGTTATTATAAATATGCCACCATTTAATGGATGTTAGGATGTTGTTGGCAATTAAAGTGCAATAAAAGCTTTTAACAGGAGAATCTTTTTTATCCGTTTTTTTAATTAAAACGTCATGAAGTTCCGTTACCATACCATCAAAAAGTATGGATGATAGTTGGCAAGAATGAATAATCAATAAGGTCCTCTTATTTTGATCAAAAAAATCAATAATTGGATTTATCGCCTTTTCAATTGCGGCAATAGATCCGATGCTTACTAATTCAAAAAAATCAGGGGAAAGAGTAGCTTTGTATTCTCTTAATAAATTGCTAATAATACTATAAAAAAGATCGTATTTATCTGCGTAATTTCGATAAAAAGTGCTTTTATTTATCCGTGCACGAGATGTAATTGCTTTTACAGTAATTTTTTCAAAGTCTTGTTCTGCCATTATATTAATAAAAGTATTTTGAATATTCTCTTTTGTTTTAATTATTCGAATATCTTCAGTCATTATTTTTGCAACCTTTCTTAATCAATAGTTGCTTATGCAACTTCTTTACTAAGACCGCTGATTGTATACTTGTTCAAAGTATAACATACTAGAGAAGTAGGCGGATACAAGTTAATGACAAGGAGGACTATACGATGAAAAATCAATATTTCCCAAAGTTATTTAGGCATGGGAAGATAGGTAACGTGGAGATAAAAAATCGGATTGTTCGCAATTCTATGGGCACATACCTTGGTAATCCTGATGGTTCTGTAAGTGAGGATCAAATTAAGGCATATGCACAAGCAGCTAAGGGCGGTGCTGGTCTAATTTTTATGGATAACGTTACTCCTGTTGCTATGACATCTTGCGGGTTGCGAGCTGATGATGATCGTTTTATTCCTGGATTATCTCGCCTAGCCGATGCTGTCAAACTAAATGGGGCAGTAGCTGGAATGCAGATTGCTCACCCCGGTCGTGACGCTGGTTTTGTTGGAAGCGAGGACGTAGTTGCTGCTTCACCAGTAACTTATGAGCCTTGGTATCAACATGGTGCAAAATTACCGCGTGCATTAACAATTGATGAAATTCATTCCCTAGTGGAAAAATTTGGTGATGCAGCCTTACGTTGTAAAAAGGCCGGTTTTCAAATTTTAGAAATTCATGGTGCTGCAGGATGCTTACCAACTAATTTCCTTTCGCCACATGATAATCAAAGAACCGATATGTACGGTGGGTCATTACATAACCGAATGCGATTCCTTTTAGAGATCATTCAAAATATTAAGCAGAAATGCGGGACTAACTTTCCAGTTGGCGTAAAACTATCTACAGAAGATTGGGAACCTGCCGGAATTACATTAGATGAAACAATCCAAGTAGCAAAAGCACTTGAAAAAGCAGGGTGTTCGCACATTAATCTAATCTGTGGTACACATGCAACTTCGGACCGTGAATTTTTAATGCCAAATGAATTTAATAATAAAGAAACCAAAGCTATTCAAGATGCGGTAAGCATTCCTTGCTTTGCAGGACATAATATTTTTACACCTATCGAAGCTGAAGATGCGCTCGAAAAGGGAGCCGGAGATTTCGTTGCGCTTGGTCGTTCACTGTTGGCAGATCCAATGTGGGCTAAGAAAGCACAGGAAGGTCATCCTGAAGATATAGTTCCCTGTATTAACTGCCTAGTCGGATGCTTAGATCGTGGCTTATTAAGTAATAATGTTATTCACTGTGCCGTTAATCCATCTTTGTACCATTTCGAAAATGATGATCATACCAAGGCGAAGGAAGCCAAGAAAGTAGCCGTTGTTGGTGCAGGGCCAGGGGGCTGCGAAGCGGCACTAGTCGCTGCTCAGCGCGGACATAAGGTTACTCTATATGAAAAGAGAGCGCTTGGTGGCGCGATGATTGAAGCGGCCGTCCCAGATAATAAGCGAAACATTAATAACCTAATAAAATATTATCACCATGAAATTGCTCATAATAAAAACATATCTGTTATTGATGAAACAGCTACTGTAGACAAGATAAAAGCCGATAATTTTGATGCTTGTGTAGTTGCTATTGGTGGTAAAGAACGTAACTTAAAAATTAATGGTGCAAAAAATGGTGCTTCAATTATTTCAGCAATGGATTATCTTAATGGTAGTCAAAAAGCAAATGGTCAGAATATTGTTGTTATAGGTGGAGGTATTACCGGTGCTGAAACTGCTCTAGAATTAAATAAATCTGGTAAGAATGTAACAATTGTTGAAGTTACCGATCATTTTTTGTCTCATCAAGCAACATCATCTAGTAGTCGTGCTTATGCATACGCTATTAGCAAAACCAATATTAAGGTGTTAACAGGGTTAAGACCGACTAGTTTAACTGATAAGAAGCTAACTTTAGTTGATCGTTTTGGAAATCAAAAAATGATTCCTGCTGATATGCTTATTTCTGCGGCAGGATTTATTCCACAACATGAACTTTATGACCGCTTAACTGAAGAAACAAATATGCAAGTTTTCAATGTTGGAGACTCAAAGTATGTTCGTCAGATTTATGATGCAATTCACGAGGGTTATATCGCTGCTAAACAA
>SKER01002756.1_pt1 | contig 10939 bp, 6 predicted proteins | sample 4826961 | NCBI WGS metagenome assembly SKER01 (sample SAMN11008804, study PRJNA524170) | human gut metagenome | biome: Human fecal sample; material: Feces; isolation source: fecal sample from pouch patient p47 | host: Homo sapiens | place: Israel: Tel-Aviv | collected 2016-11-16
GAATGGAACCTTGCCCAAGTACGAAGATATCGATGCGGATTACGCGTTTAGCCCTGACCAGTATCAGTATTTGCTGGCTGTCGATCAGGCGGCCTTTTTCTGGGTCGATGTTGATGCGGTTGCGAATGATAACTATACCGTTGGCACCACTCGGGGGTTCCGAAACCTGACACCGGCCTGGTTGGCTTTCAGTAGTGCGACGGCTGCCCATTTGGCTTGGTGGTATGATACGAAGCGGTTCTGCGGGCATTGCGGCCAACCATTACATCCAGGCGCTACGGAACGGTCACTGGTGTGTGCAGCGTGTGGTCAGACGATTTATCCGACGATTATGCCTGCGATTATTGTTGGCGTGACGAATGGTGATAAAATTTTGATGACCAAGTTTTTATCCGGCTACAATCATTTTTCACTGATTTCAGGTTATACCGAAATTGGTGAGACCTTTGAAGATACCGTTCGCCGGGAAGTCTTTGAAGAAGTCGGCCTTGAAGTTCATAATATTCGGTACTTCGGTAGCCAACCGTGGGCGCCATCACACTCCTTACTGGCCGGCTATTTTGCGGACCTTAATGAGAACGTGGCAATTGAGCTAGAGACGGACGAACTATCGAAAGCCCAATGGTTCCAGCGTGACCAAATTCCTCATAATGATACGAACACGAGCCTGACATGGACGATGATTGAAGCATTTCGGCATCATCAGGAGAAGTAGAATTATGCTACATTATACCGAAAATTAAACGGAAGTTTTTAATAAGATAGCGTACTGAGAATTGAAAGCTAAATTCTTGGTACGCTATTTTGATGTGATGGTCGAGTCTAAGGCGACTTTCCTACAAACAACCATTATTTAAAACGATGGTAGTGACGATATAAGCAGTTATTTAGTGGGCTATGAGATCATAGCTTGAAGTCAATTAATGCTAGTGTCATAAAGTGTGGTTACTTTACAAGATGGGCTAAACTGATAATAATCAATATTAGTTATATTAATTAAAAAAGGGTGAAGCAGAATGGCACTACTTATTTCGACTGGTGTGTTAGTGGTTGCGGCAATGGTTAGTATTGTAATTAACCGTCGTTGGCTCCCACGACTATCGGTCAACTATGTGAGCATGTTTATTGGAGCGGGGATTGCGGTTATCCCGTTCTTAAATGGCCTTATCGAAAAGTTCAATTCAGATATTTTTATTGGACTGATTGTAGCACCATTATTATATTTTGAAGGCCAGAATACGCGGCTGAATTTAGTTGGTCGTCACGTACGAGAAATTGTGAGTCTTACAGTTGGCATGGTGATTTTATGTGCAGTCATGGCTGGACTCGGCACTAGCCTGCTAGCGGGTGTTGGACTACCATTAGCCTTTATCTTGGCTGCTATCAGTACACCAACTGACGCAACGGCTACTGAGTCGGTGACGATGGGCCGGGTGCTACCGCAGCGTGAACAGACTAGTTTGAAATTAGAATCATTGTTTAATGATGCTTCGGGAATCATTCTGCTAAACATGGCTATTCTGTGGTATATTAACGGTTATATTAATTATTCGCAGACCTTATGGGATTTCGTCTATGCGGCTGGTGGAGGGATTGCTTTTGGTGGCCTTGTAAGCGGCTTAATTGTTTATATTCGACAATTAATGTTGCGCTCTAAACTTAATTTTATTAATAACACGTATAATAATGGTACTCCGTTAAAAGTGATTTATTTAATGACACCATTTGTGTTGTACTTTGGTGCTGAAGCACTTGGTGTTTCCGGTATCATTGCTGTTGTATTTGCGGGATTAGTTCATAATGCTGAAGGGGAGCGGAGTGCATTAGCCAATCCTCAGCTCGCCAGTGATATTTATCAATTAATTGGCCTATTGAGCGATATTTTAAATAGTGTGGTCTTTATTGTATTGGGAATTATGTTATTGCGGACCGCGTTGGATCATTCCGTCTCTTATAATGGATCACTGATCTGGATTGTAATTGGTGTTATTTTATACGTGGCCAATCTGTTAGCACGTTATGGTTACGTTCGACTTATTCATCATGTCTCTAATCGAGAAGCGTGGGTATTTGCTTTGGGGGGCATTCATGGTGCTGTGACGTTTGCGTTGGCCTTTACCGTTGCGGAAACTCAAGTTAAAACGACTGATTTCAATTTAGTCTTGATGTCTGAAAGCTTATTGATTATTTTGAGCTTATTAGTACCAACGATTGTTTTTCGCTGGCTATTGCCGAAAATTAAGACTGATACGGATGGTGCGGCCAAAATGGCGGTGATTAGAGAACAGATGATTGAAGCTGGAGTTCATGATTTGTGGCAAATGCCGATTTCACAAGAATTTAAAGCTGCGGTGACGTTTGACCTACGTTCACAGAATGGACACACGACAGTTCGACAGTTTATTTCGGAATGGCGTCGGATGGTCCAACATCCTGAATATACTGCTGATGAAATGCGTGAACTAATGGTTATTTATCGACAAGTATTTCAAACGGAACGCGATTATTTGCAGCGACAATACGATGCGACACATGCCATTAGCGAAGACTTGTTTAACCGCTTGTATCATGAAATTACGATGGCTGAGATGGTTGTTCTGGAATATGGTGTGAAGTAAGCGGGATAATCCAAGATTGGTGTGGCAAGTCGAAATATTGATTGGTGATCGTCTCAAATGTAAAGGCACCCCAATACTTATTCACTGTGAATAAGTATTGGGGTGCCTTTTTAAGACTAGAAACCTGCAATTAAATAGTTGGTAATAAATATTAAGTTGGATGTCAGTGTTTAAATCAATAAGGGGGAATTTTTGTTGATTGCCAGAACTTGATGGGGATATTGCAAGCGAGTGTGATTAGTTGTTTGGAAAGTTCGGCAATGCCACCACTTGATTCATCCGGGGACTGATATTGTGCATGATGTCAAATATGGTCATTAGGATGTCAGTCAAAACAATGACTCGCCGGCGAGTGTCATAATAAAAATTAATGCTGGGTTGTTTAAACGTGAAAACCAACGTCTGATTGGCTGCATTGCAAGGGCTAGTTTCACCCGATTGATTGAAACCCAGAAATCAACGGATGGTCTAACTTGATTAAAGGCTTAAAATTGCATTAAAAACACTTTGTGGCAGCTTAATCGTATTTTTGGACGCGCGGCGTTTATTAGCGCTTTGCCGTCGTAGTAGGGCCGCTTTTTTGGAAGTACTGTGTTGTTCGCCGTTCACCGCTGCATTTTTACGCAATGGTGGGACATCGACGCGGGCGATAACCTTACCTTCAACACGTGCTTGGACGGGTGTGGGATATAGTTGCCGTGGAACCGTCGTCTTCAGATTGGCGACCAATTGCTGCGTCATGTTGGGGGCGTCTTCACGATGGACGATGAAGGTCAACGCATCTACGGGCGCATAGTTGATATCAACTTCAACTTTGACTAGATCACTGACTTCATTAGCCATAAAGGCGGTGCTTAAACTCGCAAAGCCATGTGAGACTGATTTTAGTTCTGAGAAAAAGTGGTAGGCGATTTCTGACAAGGGTATCTTGAGACTTGCAACAATCAAGTCCCCGCTGTTTGCCAAGTCGATCAAGGTCCCTTTATGCTGTTCCGCAAGCTTTAATACGGCATTTAGATTGTCAGCAGGCATCGTGATCTCGGCTTTCATAAAGGGTTCAGTCACTTCTTTAATGAGACTGAATGCCGGAAACTGAACGGGATTATTGACGATCACTTGCTGACCATTGGTGAGTGTAACGTGGTAAGTCACATTGGGAGCCGTTGTTAGCACGTCGACCCCGTACTCATCGTGGAGTCGTTCACGAATGATTTGGAGGTGAAAGGTTCCTAGAAATCCGCAACGGAAGCCAACGCCAAGCGCCTCGGATCGTTCTTCAACATAGGTAAATGACGGGTCGTTCAAGTTCAATTTTTGAACGGCTTCCTTAAGTGCCGGATAGTCATTATTCTTAGGATATAAGCCCGCGAAGACCATTGATTTGGCTGGTTGGTAGCCGGCTAGCGGCCGCTGCGTGGGGGTGGCGACGGACGTCAGCGTATCACCAACACGGACTTTTCGTGGATCTTTAATACCAGTGACCACGTAACCGACGTCACCAGCGCTTAGCGATTCTTGGGGGTGCATTTGAGGCGCGAAGACACCAATGGCCTTGCCGTTAAAATCCTGTTGTCCTTGCATTAAGCACAGTGCTTGTTGTGATTTGAGCTGACCATCAATCAGTCGGACATAGGCAATGACACCTTGATATGGGTCATACAACGAATCAAAGACTAAAGCTTTCAGCGGCTGGTGTAAGTCGCCTTGGGGAGCTGGCAACCGCTGCTTGATGGCTTCCAAGACGGCCGGCACGCCTTGCCCGGTTTTAGCGGAGATTTGCAAGACTTGCTCGGGTGTGAAAGCTGAGTCGAGGTCGTTCAATTGGGCCAACGCAGCGTCAATATCCGCAGAGGGCAGATCAACTTTATTGAGAACTGGTATCAAGGTTAATTGACGTTGTTTGGCAATTCGGTAATTGGCAATGGTCTGCGCTTGAACGCCCTGAGTGGCGTCTACTAATAGGATGGCACCCTCGGTAGCAGCCAAGCTTTTAGCCACTTCGTAATTGAAATCAACGTGACCAGGGGTGTCAATTAAGTTATATTCATATTCTTGACCATCATCGGCCTGATAGTAATTCCGAACTGTACGTGCTTTGACAGTCACGCCATGAGCCTGTTCAACGGTCATATCGTCTAATAATTGGGCGTGCTGTTCACGCGCACTGACGGTCTGGGTCAGCGACATGATTTGATCCGCCAACGTTGATTTACCGTGATCAATGTGGGCGATGATGGCGAAGTTACGGATATGGGATTGTTTCATTTGTGCGAAAACTCCTTCAAATATTGGGTCAAGTAGTAACGAATTTGTTGTTGGGCCTCCGGTATGAGTCGAATTTCGAAGTCGGGATAATCAACGGATAATTTATGATGATTAAAGCTGGTCAAAGCCGCCATATTTATGAGCCCACTGATAATGCCACTTTGAATAATGAACAGGTGGCTAAATTGGGACTGGTCTAATAAGTGGTCTGTTTGGATAACGAGTTGTTGTCCTAAGCGTTGACTGGCGCGATACAGGGCCTCACGTTGTGTGATGGTTTCCTGCATGTTAGCTTTGCCTTCTAGGATTGGTCCACGAATGGCATTCAATCGAATCAGAACGCTATGTTCTTCAATTAATTGGCGAGTTTGGGTGGTCAGCCACGCGATAAAGTCGTCAGCTGATAGTGGTGGTTGCTGGGCTAAGTCGGTCGTGAGTTGGGTAAAGTATTGTTGATAGTCTTCCAATAAAATCGTCATGAACAAGTCTTCTTTGGTCGTGAAATAGCGAAAAGTCGCCCCCTTAGAGCTACCGACGGCTTCCGCAATTTGCTGCATGGTGATTTCGGGATAGCTCCTATGGGCAAATAAATTAATGGCAGCCGTCATGATGGCTTGACGCTTGGCTGCTTTTTGACTGGGCGTATAGATATTAGCCATGTCGGATCCTCCTAATTTAAAAATGACCGATGGTTATCTTTGAACCAGAATACGCCAAAAATAACCACGGGTCAAGATTGAAGTGGTGAGTGCTGGGCTAAGTCGGTCTTGAGTTGTGTAAAGTACCGCTGATAGTCTTCCAATAAGAGCGTCATGAACGAGTCTTCTTTGGTCGTAAACTAACAAAAGGTCGTTCCTTTTAATATTTAATTATTAAATATATGGTATTAATTATAGTTTCTATTGGAATAAGTTCGGAGTTAAAGGGAGAGCAGAGCTGCATTATTTAGTGGGATTTATCATTACAACTGGCAATGATTAGATAACTAGGCAGGTTGGGTGATTAAAAGCGCTATGTGTAGTTTGCGAATATTTTGGAAAGTGATAATCAGGCCGAATATTAATGGTGTCCATCCGGTTTATTCGGTCTAACTGTCACGTAAGCCTTCTGGATTAACAGGGGTGGATAAATGCAATAAATACGTTAAAATTTTTAACCATTATAAAATAATAATGTTATAATTATACGGTAAACAGGGGAAACAATACTGTCTGTTATCTATTGTTGATAATAAGGGTATCAGCGCGATATTAAATTTATTTTTATAATCAAACTGTGGATGAAAGGTTAACGGCTGAGCCGTTAGTCTCTAATAAAGGGCGATAATGATTAAGAAACGGTGCAAAAAGACGCCAGTACGGATCAGAAGTCCAAAATAGCCTGCGTTATATTGTAACTACCGTGCAGGCTAATCGTTGGCAAGGCCGGTTACCACCGACTAGTGAGCAAGTGTGCCAATGGTTACTAGTTGCATTAGGTGTTCTACTACTGGGACTGTTATTGATTGCTAGTTAGGGTAACTATAAATGTGAGCGCTATCAATGACTGAAGTTAAAAGATTACGCTGTCACATAGAATTGCTGATTAAAAGGAGATGGTCGGGTGCGGCGAATATGTAAAGTATTAATGGTAATTATCAGTATTATTTTAGGAAGTAGTGCGCCATTGAATATGGCAATACCACCGTTATTGGCGCTGGCCGCGCCGGACACTAGTAGTTCTTCGACGATGAGTAGCAGCGCAATTAGCAAAGTTACTGATACCAATGTGATGGCCGTGAGTGCGGATGTGACGAGTACAACAGACACGTCTGATACGAGTAGCTCTGACAGTACGTCGGCGACTAGTACCACGACGGGTAATGATACCACTGAGACGGCAGACACGGCAGTGGAATCTGGAACTGTTGGGACGGTAGCATGGACCATTGACGACGCAGGGGTGTTAACGCTTAGTGGTGGTAGCTTTGCTGATTTAACTGGTAAACGTTCGCCTTGGTATGATTATGCTTCATCGATTACGAATATAAAGATTACGGATGAAATTACGGTCACAACGGCTTCGAATTATGGATACTTGTTTGCTAGCCTCGCTAACGTAGCAACAGTCACAGGTTTAAATAAGCTTTCGATGAGTGGTGTAACTAGTACCCAGTCTATTTTTTATCGTGATAGCAAGTTAACTTCAGTCGATTTTGGACAGACCGATTTTTCAACAGTGACTACTATGGAATCAATGTTTGAAGGGTGTAGCGTGTTAACTAAAGTAAATACTACGAACTGGAATGTCAGTCATGTAAAGAGTTTTAAGAGAACATTTTACATGTGTGGAAAACTCACTATGCTTGATGTGAGTAACTGGGATGTAACACAAGTAACTAATTTAGACAGTACATTTTCTGGCTGTTCTTCACTGCCTGAGTTAGATGTCAGTCGCTGGAATACTGCTAATGTGACAACACTAGCGTCTACATTTTATAGTTGTTCTTCAGTAAAGATAATAAACGCAAGTGGTTGGGATACGGCACGAGTAACCGATATGACTGCTACTTTTATGAACTGTACTTTGGCAACTGAACTTAATGTTAGTGGTTGGGATACAGCGAAGGTAACTAGCATGTCTCGAATGTTTTTTTATTGTGAAAATGTCATCCAACTAGACGTTTCTGGATGGATCACTTCCCAAGTAACTTCACTGGGGAGTATGTTTCAAAACTGTTCTAAAGTAGTAACGCTGGATGTTGGTACTTGGGATACTAGTAAGGTTACGGATATGTCATTTTTATTTGGAGGCTGCAGTTCTTTAACGACTTTAAATCTTGAAAAATGGGATACTGGTTCTGTAACAACTCTTTATTCCACCTTTTATAACTGTTCTGGGTTGACTAGTTTGCTGGTTGATACTTGGGATACTAGTAAAGTTACAAATTGTTTTTGGACGTTTGGTGGTTGCTCATCATTAACAACTCTCAATCTTCGTAGCTGGGATCTTCAATCTGCTACCGCCAGTTACGGGAATTTTTTTAATGGTTCAAAAAAATTACAGCATTTGACACTAGGTCCTAATTTTACGTTTCATAATGATAAGACGATGTACTTGCCGGAGCCAAGCAAACAACTACCATACAATGGGACGTGGCAAAGGAACAATGATGATCCAACCTATACGTCGGCGGAACTAATGACTAATTATGATGGCGCAACCATGGCGGGGACCTATAACTGGGTTAAGACAAGTGGAACGGTGCTTGTCAAATACGTAGACGGCGATGGTGTTGAAATTGCGGATGAAGAGACGTCATCCGGGACATCGGGTGATGCTTACCAAACAACGGCCAAAACGATTGATGGTTATACGCTTCATGCAACGCCAACTAATGCAACTGGAACGTATGACGCTTCGACGATTACAGTAACCTATGTGTACGATGGTAACTTATTCTTCAATTCGTCACCAACAATGCTCGATTTTGGCAGTCATACAATATCGGGAACAACTGAAACTTATGCGCCTACTCTGGATAAGACACTTGCGGTTCAGAACAATGGGCAAATAAGTTCAACCTGGAATTTGACTGCAGAACTCGATAGTTCAGGCTTTGTGGGAGCGGACACTGGAAAAATGTTGTTGGCTACATTATATTACCAGACCGATGATGGAAAAATGACCTTGTCACCTGGGGTAGCCGTACAAGTCTACTCACAGACAACGACTGATCATAAAAGTGTTGATATTTCGGAACATTGGTCCAGCAACTTAGGATTGCTACTAGAAGTCCCAAATGGGGCTGCCATGGCTGACACATACCAAGGCACGATTTCATGGCGTTTGAATAATACCGTGGCCAATAATTAATTAGTGATTCATAGTTAAAAACACAGCTTAGTTTGAAAGGAAGCGTATTGTAATGAAGAAATTCGTTTTGGGATTAATGATTTCTGCAGGACTTTTGGGAGCCACAACGGTTGTGGCTAATGCTGATACGACTGGTTCTTCGACCGGTGATGTAATATTTACTGGGGGAACATTGTCAATGAGTGTTGACGCTACTCATTTAGCTTTCGGTAGCAACACGATTAGCTCCAGTGATGCCACCTTAGCCACTTCATCGACACCAACCGTTACGGTAAGTGACTTACGTGGGACCAGTGCAGGCTGGACCTTAACGGTTGCTCAGGGGCAACAATTCAATACAGCTCTTAATGGGACTGGTTCATCGCTGATTAATGCTGCTTTGACAGTTGCGGGTACTGAGAGTGATTCGGCAGTGACAAATGGCAGTACTACGTTAACGCCGGGGACAACTTCTGCCGCGGGTGCAGCTGGGACCGTCGCTTCTGCTAAGAATGGGACTGGTAACGGGGCATCAACGGTGACATTTAGTGATTCTAAGCTGGCTGTTCCTGGGAAAACGACTAAATTAGCTACGGGGTACACAACCACGTTAACTTGGAATTTAAACGACACACCAGGTAACTAATCCGGGTGAACAATTAGCCGATGTTGGCTACGGCCAATGTCGATACATAATCTGAGAAAAAGGCGGGGTTAAAGTGCAGAAACGATTGCGATTATCTTTGGGAATGTTATTGGCGGTTGTCGCTAGTCTATTAATGATGGGACAAGTAGCCTCTGCTGATCAGGGCGTTGGTTTTGAAATCACGCCAGTCCAGTCTAGCAGTCAGGTCGATAAGCGTCTCTCTTACTTTGATTTGAAGTTAAAACCGCGACAAACACAAACCGTTGCGGTCAAAATTCATAATACGGCTAGTGAGCCCATTACGATCAATATAGGTATCGCTAAGGCCACGACAAATATTAATGGGGTTGTGGAATACAAACATACGAATAATCGCAGTGCGAATTTGCCGTATGATATTAGCAAATTAGTGACAACTGATGAACCACAAGTCAAGCTGGCTAAGGGGCAAGTCAAGACGGTCAAGTTTCAAATTAAGATGCCGGCCCAAAGTTATCAAGGCATTTTAGCAGGTGGGATAACTTTCCTGAAAAAGGCCACGGCAACTGATACTAAAAAGGCCGTGGCAGTCAATAATCAATACGCTTATACTGAGGCTGTAATTTTGCATGGTAGTAAAGACCTAACGACCAATCAGCTGACGATGAATAAGATTACGGTCAAACAGCTCAATGGGCGCAATGCTATTAATTTTCCGTTAGTCAACCATACGGCGGCTTACTTAAATAAAGTACAAACTAACATCAAGATTTATCATCGGGGTGGCAGTCAAGTTGTCTACCATCAAAAGTTAGCGAACGGCCAGATGGCACCTAATTCAATCTATAAATTGCCATTGCAGACAGGAGAAAAAGCGCTAGCAGCTGGTAAATACACGGCCGTCGTGAAAGTTACTTCCAAAAAGCAACACTGGCAATTTAAGCAGAATTTTGTGATTACAAAGGGCCAGGCGGATACCTTGAATAAGACAGCGGTTTTGAAGCAAGGGCCTAACTGGTGGTTGTATATCGGGATTGGGTTATTACTGTTATTATTGATTATCCTAGTGATCTGGTATATTTGGCGCAAACAGAAGAAAATTAAATCGTTAGAGAAACAGTTAGCTGAAAAGAACCGTCAAGATAGTGAATCATAATCAAGACGCAAGTGCAATTTAATCGATTAGCACAGATTAACAATTAACATGAATAGTGGATATCAAGGGCGTTTTTGGAATGTAATATTCTGAAGATGCTCTTTTTGAATTGTTTGATATAAAACAGAAATTAACGAACATTGAGTGACTAGTAACCACCTGGAAAATACCGGCATACTATTAAAGTAATGTTGCGAGGATTAGATGTTTTGGCGATATTTATAATTAATGTATAAATGTTGTTGGAGAATATGGTTCTATGTTTATCTAAAATAGTTATAGTATATATCATGACTATAGGTGCTGAATTGAAGTTGAGTTCTCAGTAAAGTGTTGTTATATCAAAACTTTGGTGGCCGTTAATTATTAGGTCTACTGTTAGTAAGAGGTGTATACTGATTGATAATATGAGATATATAGGGTATTAATACTGTTATAACT
>SKER01002760.1_pt1 | contig 10930 bp, 11 predicted proteins | sample 4826961 | NCBI WGS metagenome assembly SKER01 (sample SAMN11008804, study PRJNA524170) | human gut metagenome | biome: Human fecal sample; material: Feces; isolation source: fecal sample from pouch patient p47 | host: Homo sapiens | place: Israel: Tel-Aviv | collected 2016-11-16
TTACACTTGAACACAAAGAATCTGGTGAACGCTTGTACCTTACTTCAAAAAACAAACGTAACACTCCAGACCGTCTTCAATTGAAAAAATACTCACCAAAATTGCGTAAACACGTAATCTTTACTGAAGTTAAGTAGTCATTCACTACACGTCAGTTAAGACGAGAAACCTTGATTTTATACGATTTCTGAATTTTTGATTTTCAGTATATTGCATTAAAAATCAACCGAATGACTACATTTTTGACTACATTTTTTGTGAAATAAATTTAGAAGTTCGGATATATAGCTAGTAGAATTAATCTACTAGTTTTTTTCATTTGAAACGTATAGTTAATACTATAATAATTTAAAGTTTTTTTATCGCTTAAAAGTAAAGGTAATCAGATTCAGAATAAAAGTATCACAATGACTCCTTTTCAATCAATAAAAAGAAACTCCATAATAATATATAGTATAACAAAGCTTTAACACTATACTGATAAAAAGAATACATTTAATAATTCTATTCTCTTTTCTAAAAAATTTTGGTTATAATTATCAAACAATAGACTTCTGGCTATATTCTAAAAGACCTCATAATCTCTGCAGTTAGCTTTATATACTACAGAGATTATGAGGTCTAAATATTAAGCCGATAACATGAAATACAACTCGTAATAATGGATACCTTTTATTGTTTTTTATTGTTTGAAAAATCAATAAAAGGTAAAAATTGATCTTTGTATTCAGATACTCCTGTTAAATTTGCAATAATCGGTCGAATAAACGATAACAGAAGTGAAGGTGCATTTATTTTTAAAAAATCATCAACTGAAAAGTCTAAAATCTCAACCCATGAAAAAGTCGATTCCATGGATACTCTTAAAAAATACGGCTCATCAGATGTAGATGATAAATCCTCAAAATTTGAGACAGTAAATGTTACCTTTGAAGAGAACTGGTTATCCTCATTTCTTTGAGGTTCTTGAACTCTTGTTTCAAATGAAAAAACTACATCCTCATCTTTTTCATCTGCATTTGCTAAAAATATTGCTTCTTTTAATACCGGCCTAGAGAATTGAAATTGACTTTTGTTTTCTTTAGTATTCATTTATGCAACCCACATTTCTTTTAAAGTGTTAATAACTAAACTATTTTCTTTAGATTCAGTTGACATTGTATTAGTCACATACGTTCTATTTTTTTCTGGAAGATTGCTAGATTGTTTATCTAGCTTCTCAACTTGTTTTTGGATATCAATACTGTTAGCGTAGAATGATGAAGTCGTATCAGATGATTTCGAGGTGGTAGTAGTATCAGACTTTAACTCATAATGTAACTCAAATTTAGAGGGAGCAAACTCAATCGCTTTACTACGGATAACTTCAACAAGGTCATCTAAATATTTTCTATTAGCCTCCTCTAACGTTACATATCCTAAATTTCTAAAAGCCTGAATGACTTCTTCATCAGTTACATAATAATCACTTTCATTTAATATATCATCTAACTTTAAAAACATGATTTTACATATCCCCTTTCTCTGGTTCTACTATTTCTTTGATTTTATCTATTTTTTCAATATTATATAGGCAAAGCTCTCTGCCATTATGAAAAGAACTTTTCTTATATTTTTTGTTTTGAGGAGTGTAAGTATCTTTAATCACCCCATCACACTTAATTTTATTTTTTAATAACTCAAAAACAATACCATCTAAATTTGCTCTCTTTAGAACTCCTGGAACATCACCCATATTGGTCTTTGCATAGTATATAAAATTATCATAGTGCTTCAATATAGTATTTAAATTTAAATTCCTGAATTTCTCAAAAAGTTTTTCATTATCTTCATCATTAAAATTCAACAGAGAGAGATTATCAGAGATTGTAACTTTAAAAATTACAGATTCTCCATGTGAACAATCTTTATAATTTTTCACAAAGGACTTAGACATTTCATACGGAGGTTTATAAACATCTCCCTTATCTAAAAAAAAATATATACCATTTCCTAGATCATTGGGAATATGTTTCGGTTTATTTCTTATAGTAAACCCTCTAGTCTCAATTTCTTTTTTATTCTCAATTTTAGTACCATGATATGCCTCCAAAACATCCTCCAGATAAAAAATAATTGTTTAAGAAGATTCAAATTGTCATTGGCTCTCCTACATAAAATCAATCTTATTATATCATAAAATTTTATTTGGGGTTTGAATTACATAATTAACATATACAAAATATTCTCAAATAAAGATTCCGCTAAGTATTTACCTAGAATCTCTTATAACTCAGATGACTTTATGTCTACAACTTATAGTATGTCACTGGGTTACGAAACATGAATGTGGATTGTATACTAACTATTATGAGTATTATAGCACCTACTTGGGAACTCTCCAAATTTTAGTGGCCACTGAATTTTTGGACGGATTGAAATAATAAAGAAAATATTATATTTGATATTTTCTAAAAAAATTTCGCCGTTCTTTTTCAGTGTACTTTTTTCCCACACCGAACGGCTTTTATTTTATATGAATGATATCACAAAATCACACCCACTTCCTTACTTACTTGTTTGAAAGTCTATATTATTATCGATGCTGCATTATATTTTGGAAAATTAGCTACATCTATATCTTTTAGTAATGTTCTAACTGCTCCTTCTAAAGAAGAATTTCTTGGAAATTTTGTTTTTGATGGAAATATTGTCCTAAAATCTTTCCAAAGTAGTTGATACACTTTATTAGAGATATCTATATCACTTCTATTTTCTAGACTTTCTTTAAATAATTTAGCAATCTCATTGTATTTATTATTTTTTTCAAGTTCAAAAATCTGTTCACTTATAAGAAATTCTTGTATAAAATTTTCAACTATTTTCTCAACACCATAAACATTCAAGTTAACATTTTTAAACACCTTTACGATTTCTGGGACAGATGAATTTCCAAATGCAACTCCAATTAAAAAATTAAAGTATTGCTTTTCTTTTTTTGAACTTTGTATGTCTAAAATAAATAAACCTATTAATAAATATACTATTAGAATTATCTTTCGCTCAAAAGAAGGTATACTTTTAAAATCAATATCATTTCTAGCCAACTCATCCTTAACTTTCTTTATATAAAATCCTTCCTTTTCATTCCACGAATTATTTATTAACAAAATTTTAAAAACCATACTATATACTAGAAGATCCACTCTAAAGCTATACAAGTCATCAATGAAATTTTTGATGACTCTACTAATCATTTCTTTTTTCTCACTTCGTAAGTACTGTAAAAAATAGCTATACTTAAAAATAGAATTTTCCTTTTTTAATAGTATTTTATTTAATTCAATATCATACTCCTTTCTTAATATAGAGTATTGTATGAACGAATCTATTAAGTTTTTATGATATAAAGCCCGATTATTTTCAATACGTACAATAGAGTTAGTATTATTGTCTCCCTTAGAAAACAACTTCAACTTCCTACTAAATGACTTTTGGGATATTTCTTTTGTTAAAATAGCAAATTTACTTTTTTGATAAAACGGTAGAAAATGTTCTGAATAAATAAAATAAGACTCCTCTATAGAAAACAATATATCTTTTAGATTTAATATTTTTTTAATAAGGAAAAGTAACATTTCTAAGAAAATTTTTACATACTCTTCTTCATTCTCTATGTCTTTTTGGTATATATCTATCAGTTTAAAATAAACTTTAAGTACGAAATTTCTCAAAAGGTTTGTTACTGGCAAATATGAGGTTCTTATTTTTAAACCTTGCTCTAAATGATAACGAATCACAATAAGTATATCTCTCAAAGTAGTCATATCAATCATAGAAGAACCACATACCTTATCGAACAATTCTTGTATTTTATATTTTGATCTTTTAGGATGATAGGCCAGATTGATATCTCTTAATAAAGTTAGGTATTCTTTGTAGCGAGAATTATCAATAATAATAGAGTTATAGTTCAACTCTGCAATATCAATATAATCTTCAACACTTAACATTATCTCCATAATTTCAGTATCCCAACACCACTCATAAATCTCATTGTAACAATTCTCGCCATTTTTCTTTATAAAATCCATAGAGTACTCAAGTGGAAAATAAAGTATCTCTTTTGTGTTAGTATATATATTTTTAAAATAGGGCATAATTTCCTCCTAAATAACTTATATAACTAGGTTTCTCAATATTATTGATTTTTTGAAATATCCATTTAAACATGCGTGTTCTATAATCTATCTATCAACGTTGGTAGCAATATTAAGTTAACTTATTATACTTAAAAAGTTTTTCACTTTTATTTAAAAATATCTATTATATTTTAACAAATCACTAACTATATAGAGGTAACACAAATGAAAACACGTAACAGAAAAACTGGTTATTCAGCAAACACTGCAAATGAATATATTGATAACAAACAAGCAATTTACTGTCTAAGCACTGAACTAGAACCACAAATTAGATTTGAAGATAACCAACCAACTGGCGAGATAATCGCTTATAAGGCTTGGTTCACCCAGAAAGGACTCCCCCCTTTCACCGTGAAATTTGAATCTGAGGTAACACTTCCTTCCTACTTGAATATCGTTACCCTTGACAATCTTATGGCTTGTGAAGTTGGCTTCAATGTTTATTTTAAAGCAGACGGAATCACGGAGGTTAAGTAATGACAAAACGAGAACTAGAACAATACCTTCTACAGAGTCTTAACATGGGGCTCGGTACTCTAATGCAAGGTGAGACAAGCTACACTAACAGTTTTGACTGCAAAATTATGGACGAAGGTTTTCTATTTCTTCCTCGCTTGCCTGCTGGCTATATTATCGACGATGAACTCTACCAAAAAATCTTCCTAATTGCTAATGCATCACTGTACCCAAGATACACGCTATTAAAGCAAAACTCCGCTTATTTTATGGCTTTGGATACTGAAGATATTCATGTTCAACGTGGCTTATTTTTTCCTTGGAAAGTCGGAATATCTGAGCGTCTTATCATCTCTGATTTAGATGATTTTGCCAAAAAACATAATGGTGATATTATCCCAATCATGAAAAATTTGACACTCGATTACAATAAGGTTACTTCAATAGCTATTGCTGGAAACAGTGGCTCAGGGAAATCATATGCTCTTACTTATTTTCTCAGTCATCTAAAACAAATTTCCGAACTAATTATTATTGATCCAAAATTTGACACACCTTCACGCTGGGCAAGAGAGAATAATATAGCTATTATTCACCCTCAAAAGAATAGGTCTAAATCAGATTTTGTTTCTGAAATTAATGAAAATCTAAGTGCTAGTCTTAATATTATTCAACAAAGACAAGAAATATTATTTGATAATCCCAAACATCAATTTGAACATTTAACCATCGTCATTGATGAAGTGTTGGCATTATCTGAGGGAGTCAATAAAACCATCAAGGAGTCCTTCTTCTCTCTTCTATCTCAAATCGCTTTGCTTGGACGATCCACAAAAATTCACTTATTTTTAGTTAGCCAGCGATTCGATCATAATTCAATCCCAATTTCTGTGCGAGAACAGCTAAATGTTCTAATTCAATTTGGTAATATTAACAAAAAAACTACTCAATTTTTGTTTCCTGACCTTGATCCGGAAGGGATTGTCATACCGATAGGAAATGGAACCGGACTAATTCAAATCATTGATAACGAACATCCATATCAAGTTCTACCACTACTCTGTCCAACATATTACACTAAAAAAGGAATTCTATAGTTATGAAAAAAACATTCTTTCAAAAGTCCTATAACATTATCTCAAACCTCTCTCTTATTGGTCTAATAGGTATCATCTTTTACTTATTTTTAAGGATGCTTTATCAAGTTATTGAGTTATACGAACTACCACATTACAGTGATAAATTTATTCTCATTAATGAAAAGATAGAAATAGTTAAACAAATCATCTTTGTAATCTCAATTTCAATCTTAACCATTACGTTGACCCTACTTATCATCGAACTAAGTCATAGAATCGTCAAAGATTCCCTATGGAATTATTTCAAGTCAGTTTATCAAACCATACGTATTCGTCAGTTTCTAAAACAAGATGAACTCTCAGAGACTATTACATTCAATGAAAACCAGACTGTTACACGATTAAATCCCATCTTAAGAGAATTTAATCAATCTGTTTCTAAATGTAGCATAGATATTCATAGTGACGAAATAACAGTTTTCATGAAGATTCCAAGAACCCAACAATCACAAAAACTCTTAAAAGATATGGAAGAGCATATCAAGGAAGAAATTTCTAGTTATAATCCAAACTATTATTTTTCTACACCGGTAAGAGAGAGAAATAGTCTTTGGTTCAAAGGAACTAAAAGATAATAAAAAGGCGGTGCTTGGCTCACGTAGTGGAAGCCAATAGCATCGCCTTTTTAATAAAGAATCTTATCATGTAATGGGGCTACTACGACCCCCATTACATCAATAATCAATAATCATAAACTACCAAAATCAATTCTCCTAAAAGATAAGATATAAAGAAATGAGGTAATTGACTATGGCGAAAGAAAAACGGTCTAATAAATGGGCTTTTCTCCTCTATCAAGAAAGTGCACCTAAAAATTATATAGATATCCTTGAAAATTTGCATATTCCTTTTGTACTAAGCCCCTGGCATGATAAGGATATTAATAAAGAAACAGGTGAGTTCAAGAAGTCTCACAAACACGGTGCACTATTCTTCGACTCACTTAAAAGCTACTCACAAGTATCGGAATTATTAACAGAAAATCTTAATACACCTGCTCACGTGGAAATCGTTATGTCCCCTAAAGGATTGTATGATTATTTTATTCATGCCGAAAACCCTGAAAAAACACTGTATAACATCGAAGATGTAGAATCTGGATGTGGTTTTGAATTGGATAAATTTCTCATTAGCAATAATAACGATGAATTATTCTCAACTATTATTGATATCATTGAAGAATACAATTTTACTGAATTTAACAACCTTGTGAAATATGCGCGTGATGAAAATCCAACTCTCCTAGGATTAATTATCAATAAAACTTACTTTTTTGCTAAGTATCTTGACTCACGTCGCCACTCTGGAATTGGAAAATTGGAGGAACAATATGGAAAATAATGAAGTATCAAAACTAATTAAGATTGAACAACTGCTAAACTGCTTGATCTCTATAATCAAAGATCAGCAAAAAAATCAAAATAACCACGGTCTTGTTACTCAAAAAGAATTGTTAGCAATCCTTCATGTATCTCCAAATACACTTAAATCATGGGAAAATACGGGGCTAAAAAGATTAGAACCACCGATTGAAGGAACACGTACAGTCTACTATAAAATGGATGACGTAATAAAATATTTAACTCCTTAATCTCAACATTGTGCTAAAATAAAACTATCACATAAAATATTTGTGAGGTTGTTATTTTAGCCTTTTGTATATCCGAACAAAAGAAGGCTAATATGCAAAAAGAAATTATCATTCATAATAATAAAAAAATAACTAAAACAACAAAAAATAACGGTTCAATCAGTTTTACTCAACGTGGGGTATATATAGGAATTGATATAAAATCTGGAAAAAAAGTTACTGCTTCTATTACCGCGAAAACTTTAAGAAGTCTTGACCGAAAAATAATTCAGGCTAGACTTGATTTTGAAGCCAAAGGTTCTACCTTAAAAGAGACTTTTGTAATCAATAATTTTGAAGATCTAGCAGAAGCATGGTTTACAAGCTTTACAACATGGGTATCCTCTCAAAACACCATCAATCGTGTCAGAGGCTATCTTGACACCTACATTATTCCAAAATTTGGAGAATATAAACCTGAAGCAATCAAATCATCTGATATTCAGTTATGGATTAATAAGCTTGCACAACAATCAAAAAAATCTGTTGAATCTGGCGTAAAAAAATCTAAAAAAGGTCATGCCAAGGATTTTGGAGCGGTTGTCTATAAATTGAGAGATATCTTTGATTTTGGTATCACTAATTTTGAACTCTCGGTTAATCCAGCGAGAACTATTAAAATCCCACCTAAACCAAAACCTCCTAAAGAACGAATTATGGTGCTTCATGAAGAAGATTTAGCTACTTGGTTACATTTTCTGGATAACTTAGCTGATACTAGGGCTAACAGACGATTCAAAGTAATATGTGATACTCTCCTAGCTTCTGCTCTTCGGATAAGTGAACTCCTCGCTCTCACTATTCAAGATCTTGACTTTGACACCAATGAAATAATCGTCAATAAAACTCTGATGTGGAAGAGAGGAAGCAAGAAGTTAGGAATTAAAGGTGAGGTTATTTGTAAACATAGTGCTAAAACAGACTCAGGAAATCGTCGAGTTGCTGTTCCTAAACAGACTTTGAAAGATTTACAAGCATTTCACAATGAGATGAATCTTTATTTTGATAAACACAGCTTGCCTAAAACAGATTTGATATTCCCAACAATCTACGGAAATTATATGTGCGATAGAAATGAGCGTACCACACTGAAAAAGCGTCTTACTAGTCTAGGTTTACCAAATTATGGATTTCATCTTTTCCGCCATACACACGCTTCTTTAATGCTGAATGCAGGTGCTAACTGGAAAGAGTTACAGGCAAGGATGGGCCATAAATCAATTAAGACAACTATGGATACATATGCTGAGCTTGCCCCTAAAAAGAAATCAGAAGCTGTTGAAATCTATCTTAAGGAAATTTCCAAACTTACATCTTAATAAGATGACTACATTTTTGACTACATTTTCTGTTGAAGAATAACAAAACGTTGATATTACAGCGTTTATAGCATGCTAAAATAACAATACTAAACCTTTACTGAGGTAAAATAAGGATTCAATACGAATCAATACAAAAGAAAAACGCTGATTTCAAGCGTTTTTTCTTTTTGTCAATTGCAGTTTATTGCACTGTATTTCAATTCAAACTCTACCTTTTTCTCTACCTTTTTATCGTAAAATCTGATTGGACACGGTTTGTGTCCAAGTGATTTATAAATAGCTTTATATCAACCTTTAGCAAGGTTGTACAACTTATTCATAAAAAATAAATAAATAGATCTGATTGAATGAGATCTTTCATTTTTCTGTCAATTAAGCAAATTAAATTGACCAAATAAATTGTTGATATATAAAAAATTAAGTAAGTGTATTACAAAGATAGTCTTCTTTATTTATAGTGCTATAATGAATCTATTAGCTTATTTATGATAGAGGTATCGTTATTGATCAATCTAGAATTTTACAAAACACTTGCAAAAATATTCTGTGGGGATGAAACAGAATTATTTACCTATAAAACTGGCCCACAGTTAGTAGACTTTTTTAATAGCTATTTCGGTTTTAGTGATGTTTACCGTCAAGGGTTCCCAACAAGATGGGTTTATGTAAATGATAAATTACTAAGTTTCTCTGAAACTGGTAAACTTGATCTTTTTTTCAGCATTATATTGAGCAAACAATATCTTTTAACAGAACGTCAAAAAGGTGAAGTTGATTCTTTAGAATACCAACAAAAGGTTTTAACGGAATTAAATAAAGTCTGCTCAATTTATTCATTGTATTTGTCAAAAAAAGGCAATGAATTCTTCTTAGTAGAAACCGATCAAGATTTAGTAGCAATCGGAAAAGGTGGATTTGCAGATATTTTTCTACAAAAATCTACAGGATTAGTATTAAAAAAATTAAATGAAGACTCGGTTAGACATGAATCGCTAAGAAGTCGATTTCGTAGAGAGTTTGAAATTACAAAATCATGTTCAGATATTGAAAGTATTATAAATGTATATGACTTTAATATCGATAATTATTCCTACACAATGGAAAAAGCGGATTTTACTTTAGCTAATTATATTAAAGAAAGCGAATTACCAGATGAATCAAAATTTAATATTTTACGGCAAATACTTCACACTATATCTCTAGTGCATAAACGAGGAATTTTGCACAGGGATCTAAGCCCTACTAATATTTTCTTCATAAACGGAATAATAAAAGTAGCGGATTTTGGTTTAGGAAAAAATATTAACATCTTAACCTCGCATCAAACTATAGATACCGCATCTTTTGGACAGCTTTTTTATTGTGCACCAGAACAACTAACTCTTCTAAAAGAGGCTGACAAAAGTAGTGATGTATACTCTCTCGGGAGAATTATCAATTTTATTATGACTGGAGATCCTAATAATTATTCGCATACCCTGCGTTCAATCAGTACAAAAGCTACCAATATCGATCCTAATTATAGGTATGAAAATGCAACAGATATGTTGAACGGGTTGAATTCATGGTTAAGAATAAGAAGTCATGAATCTTTTAAAGAAAAAATCTGGGAAAAAATTAATCAAGGTATTTTTGATAACGACATAGAAAACTATATTTATGAAATGTCAGAAAAAGATCTCTGCCTATCTTGTATCAATAAAGGAACTCGCTTTACCGAATGCTTACTTAGCTTTATGAATTTGGATGACTCTCACGCAACTTATATAATTCAGAAGATTGATTCTAACTATGTGCAATATATCAAACGATTTGAAGATGCAGACCCTTTTGCTAGCCTAGCTTATGAAATTTTAAAAGGACATTTTTCTTATAATGTTAACGAAGTGGCTGCTTATATATTAAAATACGTAGCTTATGACATTAATCGTTTCAATGCACAACATAAGATAGAAAGGTTAATTAACAAAGGGGTAGAACCATTAATCGAGACAATACTAGAAAGATAAAAAATGTCAGAATAAAGTGTAACTGTCCGAAAAATATGTCTTTTCCCGAAAGTTTATTATTCGCTGTTATAATAGACATGCAAAACTTGTTCCAAGAATTTTTTAGGCTTGTTATCATCATAAATACTGATTTTAAGGGATTTAACTACTAGTAAACTTAACAACTTTTATATATTTTACACAATATAGG
>SKER01002773.1_pt1 | contig 10854 bp, 12 predicted proteins | sample 4826961 | NCBI WGS metagenome assembly SKER01 (sample SAMN11008804, study PRJNA524170) | human gut metagenome | biome: Human fecal sample; material: Feces; isolation source: fecal sample from pouch patient p47 | host: Homo sapiens | place: Israel: Tel-Aviv | collected 2016-11-16
TGGCATAATGACATATGGAGAGCTTCTTGCAAAGAGTAGTTTATAGGCCTACTCTGTCTTTGAATTAATTTGGAGACCCTCATCGATAAGAAAATACTATATTTCACTATAAAGTGTATTCTTATTTAGAACTATAGAAATAGGACCTCAAAGTCCTTTTTTTTTTTATTTATGTTTTCGTGCTTGTGCTTCCGCTTTTTGGCGGGCATATTCAACCTTTTGGCGTTCGCGTTCTTTACGTGCTTCAGCTTTTTGTTTTTCATATTCGGCTTTGCGACGCTCTTTTTCTTTACGAGCTTCTTCTTTTTGGCGTGCCTTTTCAGCTTGTTGACGTGCTTTGTATTCAGCCTTTTGGCGTTCACGTTCCTTGAGAGCCGCTTCTTTTTGGCGAGCATACTCAGCTTTTTGACGTTCACGCTCTTTAAGAGCCACTTCTTTTTGACTCAATTTTGGTTGTTCGCTTACATTAACACTATTCTTTTTAATAAATGTGTCAGGCAAGTTAACTGATGCTTTAGGCTGTTCAACAGCTTTAGGTTGTTCAACTACTTTAGGTTGCTCAGCCACTTTAGGTTGTTCAACTACTTTTGGTTGCTCAACTACTTTTGGCTGTTCAACTACTTTAGGTTGCTCAACTACTTTCGAATTGTCAGAATTTTCTGACAATTTCTTAGTGTTTGATTTCAAAAGCGTTTGTAATGTTGTAAATTGAGTTGGCAACTCGTCAAAATAATCAGTTGTTTTATGATATGACGTGTTACCGTCTGACGTTACAAACAAATACTTAACATGGCGTTGTTTAGCTAATTCCACAATTTTATTATAATCTTCAGGTTTTGCCTCATAGACAATGTGCATGATTTTGTCAGCTTTGGTTGGGTCAGATTCCCATTTTGAAATGTCTTTGCGATAGTCATTGATATAACTGTCGGCTGAACTCTCAAATGTACAAAATACATCCGCATAATCATAAGCTTCGTCAGTTACTGACGTCCCTCTATTTGCAACAACTAATAAATCGGGATTTTTTGCCTTAATGTACTGATACAATGTTTTTAATTGATTACGACCTTTTGCGTCAAGAGTGTCCGTCTCGTCAAGGAAGAATCCTTTGACATTATCTTTGCCATACAAGTTAATATATGCGTCAATATTAGCTTCAATAGCCTTGACATCGCGTGACCCATAAGACAAGTGTACATACGCAAGGTTATTTAACCCGTGAGCCGTATTGTCTTTAAACAAGCGCTCATAATTGGCATCTTTACTTGTAAAGTCACCATTGTTTTGATTCAATACTGTATAAGCAATTGACGTATTGTCTTTTTGTAAGGTTGACCAGTATTGTGATGATTCGCTTGGATAAGAATATCCCGGAATAATCATTTCCATTTTGTCAGACTTTTCATCTGCTTTCGCATTTGTTGTAACATTCGTTATTACAACTCCTAGCATCGCGACACTAAGTGCCGTTAAAATATACTTTTTCATTTAATCCCCAATTATCCATTCATATACACTAAGTTCCAATATTCAAGACTTGGAACGTCAAACTCGACATAATCACCGTTGTTATCCCAACCGCGTTTGAAATCAAGTGATTTTGCACGACCGTCATTAACGTCAGGTGATGCCACCCAAACTTTACTGATTCGGCGATAAGGGTCGACGTAATATTTCACATGCAAAGGTCCTTTTTTATTAACAACTTTTGATGCTTCGTCGTCTTTATTGCGAATTTGCCAATTAACATTTGATACATCAGTTAAATTAATCATGTTTAATGTCTCAATGTCATTAAATCCGTCATGGCCTGATTTTGTGACGGTGTAAATCGAATGTGCTCCGCCGTAACGGTCCGCAAGCTGGTGTCCAGATTGGTCAGTAATCTCAACTCTGTGATAATTGTTTTGAATACCGTCACCACGTAAAATATTTTGATAAGCTGTTACAAAATCATACAATTTTCGCAATTTACCATTGTCTGGATTGCCAAGTTTGTCGCTCATAGTGGTTGATTTGTCATTGCTTGCACTTGGATAATACTCATTAAAGATTTGATTGTTCCCGTCGGCAAGTTCCATTGTCGCACCACCATTTGCAAAAATCGAAATGTCTTTAAGTAAAATTGCATTGTCATTATAATGTTTAGGTTTTGCACCTTTTGAATTGTCCCAATCGCGATACATATACGCAGGCACAATCAATGATTTGTCTGAATTTTGTTTAGTGTTGTCAACTGTACGACCTAAATCATAATATGTATTATGTTTATATTCAGCTCCTGGACGTTTGTTACCCTCAGCTAAGTTGTCGTCACTGTCCCACCAGTTAGACCATAATTCAGTATACTGGAAGTCTGCTTTAGACTTGTCAAGATTTGCTTGGCCTTTACCACCAACCGCATTGACACCCATTTTGTAGTTACGCATTTGATTGCCTTTAAGACGATTTACCATGTCACCAAATCCGCCATTAAAGTCAAATTTCGCATTTGGTTTGTCTTGATTGTTACGGTCTTCCCAACTTGTTACAGAGAAGTTACCAATGGAATCGCCTTGCCAACCGTCAAAGCCCAAGTAATTTAAAGCTCCCCACATTTTGTCGCCAATATAATTTGTCCAACCGATTGACCATGGATTGTAATAATACTGAATTTTGTGAGAGCTGTCACTACGACCAGCCTCAAAACCGCCAAGCATATTATGTGTTAATTGCTCGCCAGGAGTATCTTTTGTTTTTGCTGCATCACCTGTTGTTCGGTCTTGTGTCGCATAAATACCCCATTTAGACTCAATCCCTTTGGTACCGTCTTTACGAGTAATAGTTTTAAAGGCGTCACCGTCGAGTTTCGCGTCGGCATCCTCAGTGGTACCTGTAGTTGCATTAACCATGTTATACAAAAGTGCATCTTGTTTGTTATCATGGTTTGCCTTGATACCATCTTTAATCGTCGTAAGTGAAATGTCGTTGCCAAGCCAATCTTTATAATTTTCACTTGGGAATGGATTTTGTGGACGATAATACGCATCATAATACATATTTGCATTGATATGATATTTATTTAATGTGTCAACATTTTGTTTGATATTTGTATCTTTACCAAAATGTGATAAAGCCGCATAACGTGGGAATTTTGTCCAATCTGAAGACACGTCAACCCCTGTTGAATTTTGGTCAATCACATTGCCATTTGCATCTTTAACAATAATTGTTAACAAATAGCCTCTGTAATCATTTTCGAGTGTCTTAAACCCAACTTGTTGCACCCAATCTTGGCCATTTCGTGTGTCCCAAATACCACGGCCAACAGTATAACGATAACCGTCTTTGCCGTCAGCGAATGGATTTTCAAGAACCATTTCCCACGACCCATTCTGAATATTACCTTTTCCTTTAAAAGTAATTGAACCTTCCCAAACGTCACCAGGATTGGTTCGAGCAGTTTTTGAATCAACTTTAACTGCATACTCATCCGCGTTTGCTTTTGTTGTAACATTTGTTGTTACAACTCCTAGTCCTAAACATGCCATTAATAAGGCTGTTCCTGTTTTTGCTTTCTTTGAAAGTTGCATAAAAAATCCCCCTTTTAATATATACTTATTATTATATAGTGTAATCAGGGACCTGTAAACTTTATGATAATTAAAAAAATAATATAAAAAATAGGCGTAACCTGCTTTCGGACGCATTTGATTAGATAAGCATTGCTTATGTCAAATAATGCGTTGTAAGCAGTTACAACCTATTTTTAACTATTTTTTGTGACTTTGCGAGACAATTCGAACAGTGTATTGAGCAACCAATCTCGAGTTTCAAATTTGCTTTCGCGTTCAGCCATATACACGAGCATTTCAAACAAAGTGCCTGCAATATGAACTGAAATTTGATTGAGTTGTGTTTCATTTAAAATACCAAGATATTTTAGCGTTTGAGCCATCATAAAATTACTAATACTTCGTTGTTTAATATCGAATTGTGTTTTTTGTAATTCATTAAATTTTGCTAAAACAATTTTGTCACCAAGGGCAGACCAAGCGTAACGAGGTTGTTCACCATTGTAAAGTGTCAAATCAAGCTTTTCAACAATGAATGGTAAAACCAAATGAATAAATGGCATTTCGGTTTTAACTGTTGTTGATGCTTTTTCAAAAGCCATTACAAATTTTGTTCTGATAAATTGGTAATGGTCAATGATATACGCAAGAATAATATCATCTTTTTCGAAATCATAAAATTTATGAACTTCATGATTACCTGGATAAATAATTGACAACTCTGAAATATTATAGTCACCGAATGAAAGATTAAATGGGTCACAATTAGTCCTATAGATACCACTGGCTTTAGGGCTTTGTAAATTAAAAGCAGACATGTCAGAATCTTTCGAAATTAATACACCAACTTGACCGTTAATACCACGATACAATGAATAATTTTGTGCATTGTCAAACAAAGTTTTAAAAGAATCATCAATTGTTGAATGATTGTTTAGCTTAAAGCCATGTTTACGCTCAGATGCAATTAAATTATCAAGTTTACCTTTAATGCTTGGTACTGCCTTTGATGACTTTATATTAGTCGTTGCAATACCGTCTTTTGACATTTTAACAGTTTTATTTGTTTTAAGGTCAACAAATTTTTGATACTTTGCCGGAAATGCCTTTCCAGATAGCTTCTGTAGTTTAAATTGAATAAGACCTGGAATATGTGGATTCTGTCTAACCAACTGGTCAGATACGGAAATAAGTGTTTTAAGGGTTTTCCATTTTTTACTGAACTCATATAAATCGTCAATTAAATCATACACACTGTGATATTTACGTATGGCTTTGCATTTTAATTGATAGCGATTTTCAAGTTTATCGCCTTCACTTTTAATAATAAGTGCCTGAAGCTCAGTAGTATCGACATCAAATGATACAAAGCTTCGCGGTGATTCTTCAGTAATCTTGGGTTGTGGGCTCAAATTACATATTAGCTTGTAATTGCTAGGAACACCAATAATTCGAAAATTACGGTACTCAAAGATTTTACTCATGGGTTATCCTCATTTCTTTTAATCTTACTTATATTATACCACAACTAAAATAAAAGTAAACCTTTTTAAGCACAAAAAGTTATAAAAAAATACCTCTATATAGAGGTATTATTCTTTCCTAGTTGTAAAATCGTCTATAAATTCGCGTCCGAAAATATAAACAAATAGTACAAAAATTGTTGTTACAAAGATAACTGACCAAAACATAATTAATAAAATTGTTGGTACAGCTAATAATAGTGCCATTTTTACAAAAAATTTTAATCCTGAATATTGTTCAATATACGGAAATATTACAATTACATAAATGGCAAATAAGATATAAGCAAGTATTAGCATAATTACCTTACCACTTCATCAAGAACTTACGGATTGCAAGTGTAAGTGCAAGACCAATAACAATGCTCAATGCAAGTGACATAAGTGCTGGCAAGAACATAAACAATACGCGAAGCAAAATAACAGCTACAGCAACAGTAACGAGCAATTTGAGATTACTGAACATAAAGTCAATTACTTTAATGCCAAATACAAGTTGTGCAATAAGTGCAACAATAATTGTGATAATTGTAAAAATAGTCATATGATTTTCCTCATTTCTTTAATTTATATTTACATTATATCACAATAAAAATAAAAGTAAACGCCTTTTTATTAAAAATATCCAATTTCTTGTAATTTTTTAATGGTATCACTTTTAAGGAGTTTTTTGAGTGCATTCACAGCTAAATAATTCATATTTGAAGTGTCTAACAATTCAAAATTATCTTTGAGTTTCATAAAATCATCAAACGTTTCAAATTGTTCAGCTAGTTGTGCCGTTGCATTTTTACCTAAATTTGGAATTGCCAGGGCTAAAATCACTTTGTCATATGAAACAGTTTTACTGTCTTCAATTTCTTGTAACAACTTGTCAATCGTCTTTTTGCCAAGGCCATTGATGGCAATTAACTCGTCGTATTTATCTTTGAGTGCAAAGAAATCATAAAAGCCAGTGATAAGACCGTGGTCAATAAATTTTTTAAAAGTTGTCTTTTTAGCAGAGCTAATTTTTAAAACTTTTGCAAATTTATCCAGGCGGTCTTCAAGTGGCATTTCATATTTCGCCGAATACAAAACTTTACCGACTTTGCCATTGCCTGTCTCACGAAATTCCGCATCTTCAGGCATTTCAATGTCAATTTCAGACCCATCTCGGTAGTCAGTGTATACTTTTTTAATGTCAGGAATGACGTCATTTGCTTTCGCAACTTGGATTTTGTCACCAATTTTCAAATCAAGCTTTTGAATTTTATCCCAACTGGCAAGCGAGGCACGATTGATATTTGAGCCTGTAATTGTAACTGTGTCAAAAATAGCCACAGGTGTCATACGGCCTTCATTTCCAATTGTCCATTCAACTTTTCGCAACGTACTATCAGCTGTCGCTGGTGCGAATTTGATGGCAATTTGATTTTTTTGATGATGACCTGTGTATTCAGGGTTTTCAGTTTTAAGATTTGGTTTAATTACTAAACCGTCAATTGGATAAATCTCACGTTCTCGCCAGGCATTTGCTTTAGTATCGTCTTTAAAGAATTCAAACAATTCATCAGTTGTCACATGTTTATAAGTAACAACTTTATAACCAAGTTCTTTGAGTTTTTCAAGACATTCAAGTTCAGTTGTGAGTCCAAATTTAAATGAGTTGATAATATCATAAGCGACAAACTCAACATTGTTTTGACAGCTCATGGTTTCGTCTTTTGTACGGAGTGATGCCGACGCAAGATTTCGAGCTGACGCATACTTATTATCAACAACCGTAATGAAATCTGAAATAAGTTTTTGAACAGATTTGTTCGATTTGTAATAAGATTTTACTTTTGTCATATCACTTTTTGACGATTCCCCAAGTAAATAACCATTACAAACGGTAACATGTTCAGGTTCAAGAGCAACCTCTAATGCAGTAAGTGCATTTGCAATTGTTTGGTCTTGAGTGGCAACGATTGTTTCAAATGTTTTATTATTAATAAGGCCTTCACCTCTAATAATCATTGCTTCAGGTGTTGCTTCGATTGCTTCAGTCAAATCTTTATCAAAGGCTAATTGGTTGGTTACATTTTCGCCTTTATCGCTTTGTCCACGAGTGGCAAACGTTGCTGAATTTTTGGCTTTATAATTCATCAATGTAAGTCCATCTTCTTTAGACTCAATCATCCAACCTTGTCCTGTGTCATATTTTTTGACAAAGTTTTTCAGTTGGTTTTGGAATTTTGGTCCATCGATTTTAATTTTATCAAGTGACAATACTTTAACAAGGTGTTTTACTTTATCAAGATAACTTGACTGAACACCTAAAGGCATATCTCGTTTACCTAAAGCTTTAATCACGTCTTCGTCTTTAAGCAAATCGTCGAGTTCGAAATAATACTTGTCATATTCCTCATCTGAAATCAACGGTTTGTTGTCATTAAAATAAGCCTCATCCCATTTATGAATGTGGCTTAAAAGCCATTCCACACGTTTGATTTTATCTGCCATATATATTACTCTCCTTTGATTTTATTAATTGCTTTTATAATTTTATGTTTCATTTCATACAATTTACCTGGGAATGAATGAATTATAGCTCTGACATCCTCAGCTAATCCTTCCAATAATGATTTATCATTTTCTTTATTTGAAACAATAATGATTTTAGTATTATGAACATCACGAATTGGTTCAACATTATAATCGAATTCAAAATCTTCGTAATCTTCCCCGCCAAAATCGTCATCAGCTATGGCCATACACGACCAATCAATACTGATTTTTAAGTCAGTATTTTCATAAACTGTTTTTCCAACTTTAATTGTGCGATATGTGCCAAAACCAGCGTCAACAGTATCATAATCTGATTCATATTGTTTTACTGTAAATTTATCAAAGTCTTCACCATTAATAATTTCAAATTCATGGTCCACAATCAAATCATTAACCATGTCTAAAATTTCATCTGTCATTGTTTAAGTTTCCTCCTTAAAATTATAAAAATAAATCATCATCATCACCAAAGATGATTCCAAAAATTCTGTCATAACGTCCATTAAGAACATCACGCCTAAAATTTGCTTGCTCAAGGCGTTCTTGCCTATCGTCGTATCTGTCATATCTGTCATATTCGTCTTCACGACCGCTGTTAACTCTGGCTAAATAATCTCGGTAATCATCATCGCCCAAATCATAATCACCGTCGGCAAAAACATCGTCGTCTCTATAACTCATTTAAGTGTCTCTCTTTCTTACAATTTAGTCATTATAATTATACCATAAATGTAAAAAAAGTAAGCCTTTATGGCTCACATTTTTTTATTGTGCTTCTTTAAATGCGTCAACAAATGGTTGATATACATTTTCAGTAACAGCCTTAACAAGTGGATTTAACACATAACGGCTATCAATTGTTTTAACAGCTAATTGTTTCAAGTGATTTTCAAGTTGTTTGAATTCAGTTGGGTCTGATTCCACATCGAAAATCTCACGAGCTCGGTTGATGGCAAGGCTTGCAACTTCACCAGCAAAACGATTACCGTAAATTGTTTTCATTGGCTCTTTGATTTTTTCAGCAAATTGGTCTTCGGTTAATTTTGCCAATTCAGCTTTAACATCACGCTTTTGTGTATTGATATACATTTTAAATTGACCAGTCATTGGTTGTGTCAATTTTGCGACAATGGCGTCATTTGAAACTTCATGGTCACGAACTAAATCTGCATATTGATTAATTGTTGATGAAGTAAGCAAATCTTCGGCAAGTCGGGCTGATTTTTTATTAAAGTTAATGTTTGTAAGCTCAGTAATATTAATACGTGCAAGAATTGCCAATGTGTCCATCAACGGTTGGTACAAATCAACTGTACCTGGGTGATTAGTCATTTCGTTGTGTAACAATTGGCGTTGTTTAATATTTGAATTTTGTGTGTCCAAGAACGCCTTTTCAAGTTTTAATTGCAATGTCAAATTGTCCATATCTTTACTTTTTGGGTCATTGGCAATTTTAATAAACTCATTTGCTTGGTCAGTGAATTTACGCATTTGTACTTTAGTGATACGAGCTGCAGTTCCGGTTTTCGCAGTGTCAACCATAGTTTCAATATCTGCAACTGCTTTTTTCAATTTATTACCAATAAGGTGAGCTGACGCACGTAAAGCAATCCCTTGTTGATAATCAGTTTTGAGTTGTAAAGTCATAATTCTTATATCCTTTGTTTTATAAATTTTTATATCTTAATTATATAACATTCAGAAATATAAAAAAAGAACCAACAAATGGTTCAATTTTCTTTACAAGTTACTTTGAGATTCTTTAAAGAACTCATCAATTTCCTCTTTTGACACAAACATTTCAGGGTCGTTTGGGTCATACGCGAGGCCACGATAAATTTCGTAACCTGCATCTTCACTGTTAGCAACTGATTTTTGTAGTTTGTCTGTTAAACTCATAAATTAAATACCTCTAATTTTCTTTTAATTATAATTATATTATATTACATTTGAAAAATAAGTAAACGCTTTCGAAAGCTTTATTTTATAACTTTTCAGCTTTATTTACTTGTTTTGTGAGCCTCGTTAATGTTTTTAATCATATCTTTAATGGCTTGATGCGTGTCTAAACGTTTGCCGTAAACGTACGCGTCTTTCACAGCTTGATTTTTGTTATCCTTATTCACATAAATTAGGTAAGGCGTTTTAATTCCTGTGAATGTGTTTGCCGGAAAAGCGTCATTGAACCAATCAGGAACGCCATCTTTTGTATTAATGTATTGAACGTTAATACCTGTATCACCCGCTAACTCGTGCATTGCAGCTTTGATATTAGGCATTTGCTCTTTACATTTTTTACACGTGGGCTTGTACAGCACATAAACTTGCTCATTAGCCTTTTGTGTGTCTTTAAATGATTGTTTTGTTAACACTTGAGCCTGAGGAAAGTAAAACTCTTGTCGCGTTTTTGAGATTGTAATTGCTCCAAAAATTACAGCAACACCTGTAATCAAAGCCAAAACTGCCTTAACAATTATTGACTTTTTCATTGTTGCCAACCTCCGTCATTATATGGTGTATAGCCGTAATCATTTTGCTCTGACTCATAGTGTTCACTATAAGTTTCAGACTCACTTGTTTCAACGTTTTCAGTTTCAGCTTTAGACTTGAAATTGAATTTGCGACGCAATAACATTTGTTCAACATCACTAATGCCTTCAAGTGTTTGGCTCTCACGAGTTTCTTTAATGAGATTTTTAAGCTCTTTAATCTCTTCTGCTTGTTTGGCTTTTTGTTCTTTGACATCTTGGCGAGTTTGTTCAATCGCATCTGTCATAAACCATTCAGAGAAGTACGCTTCCTCAATAACATCATAAGCCGATTTTTCGCGGGCTTCAAGTTCTTCGGGTGTTGCATTTAAAATTTCGTCTCGTGTGATTGGCAATTTACGTAATTCGTCAATATCAAGCCCGAAATACTCCGCAATTGTAAAGTAAATCTTTTCATTAGGCACTTGTGTCCAAACTTGATTAAATGTATTTCGTCCAATATGAACTTCCTTTAAAAAGTCGTCCAAAGTTTGGTCTTTTAACATCAACTCAAATTTGACTTTAAGCCCAAGCGTCATAATTTTCATTCCGGCTTGGCCGTACTCATGCTCATAGCCTTTTTTAATTAATCCTTGTTTCATTTAACTTAAAATCCTTTGCTTCTTTGATAATTTCCAACAAGCATACCAAATAAACCACAAAACAGAGATTGCGGGTACACCTGTAATTAAAGGAAATACTATATATTTAATT
>SKER01002785.1_pt1 | contig 10804 bp, 8 predicted proteins | sample 4826961 | NCBI WGS metagenome assembly SKER01 (sample SAMN11008804, study PRJNA524170) | human gut metagenome | biome: Human fecal sample; material: Feces; isolation source: fecal sample from pouch patient p47 | host: Homo sapiens | place: Israel: Tel-Aviv | collected 2016-11-16
GCTAAGGCTAGTGGAACCACTCCAGAAATGATCCATACGGATCGTGGAGCGGCATATACGTCCCCCAATTACAACGAAGCTCTCCGTCAGGAGAAGGTAAGGCATAGCCTATCGGCGCCTGGGACACCAGCGGATAACGCCGTAATGGAACACTGGTGGGCAGATTTTAAAAGCATCTGGCTCGAGCATCGTCCAAAGGTGCAAACTCTAGCAGAGTTACAGGAACAGGTTTGTGCTGGAATAATGTACTTCACGAATCAGTTTATTTTCGCTAAAAGAAATGACCAAACCGTGGCGGAATATTACCACGATTTGGTTGGATAAGGAAAATTGTGTTTTCGTTTTTATAAGTGTTAACTTGACAGGGGATAGTACCGATTTTTCAAGCAACTTAAAAATCTCCTTTTTCGGTTTTCTGTAATTTAAAGAGCATAAGGGGAAATCTACCACCGACTAGTCTGTGGCCCGCCAGTGACGGGGATTTGACGTGGATACCAATTTTCTCGGTTCGCGCCTATAATGCACCCTCAACGAGTACGTTTCGCTACCCAAAATGACTCCGCAATGCGTCCATCAGCGATTTACGAATTCTGCGCGACACAATGGCTTCTGAAATGGCTGACAAATAAAATCCCTGCCTCGATTTTGAGACAGGGATTTCATTTTTAAGATTTTTAGGATAGATATGAGTAAACGATAAACTACTTCAATTAAGCATTGGGCTGTTCTTGAATTCGGCTGACAAACAGTGCGCCGCTGGCAAAAACAATACCGGCCAAAAGGAGCATCCCCGGCATGGACTTGCCAATCAATGGGAAGATGGCAAAGCTGGCAACGGAAGCAATGATTTGCGGCAGGCAGATGCTGCAGTTGAACAATCCCAGATATGCCCCTTCATGCTTACCGGCCAGCGCAGTCGTCAGCAGGGCAAACGGAATCGAGTTCATTGAAATCCAGCCAATGCCGATCAGAGCGAAAGAAAGAATCAAAAGCATCTTATCGTGAATGAAGAACACTGACATAAAGCCAAGTCCGCCAAGAACCAGACCTAAACGATACATCGTCTTGCGCTGGTTTGGCTTGGTCTTTGACAGAACCATTCCCCACAGTACGGCTGAAATCGACTGAACCGCGGATAAAACACCGAACCAGTTGCCGGCAGCCTGATAGCCAGCCGTTGACGGATCAGTTACATTCCAGACATTCTTTGCAACAGCACCAGTACCGTAAGTCCAAAGGTATTGGAACGCAAACCAACAGAACATCTGAACGAGAGAGATCTGCCAAAATGCCTTAGGTGCGTTCTTCAGCAAAGTTGCGAAACTAAGCTTTTCTTGATTGGCTGCAATATCAACGCCATGGTACTTGGCATAGTCTTGAGGGTTGTATTCATGAACTTTGGCCAGCGTGAAGATACTGGTTAAGAGCAGTACAGCTGCGCCCAGGTAGAAGGTCCAGATGACTGAGTTAGGCAAGGATCCCTTCTTAGCAGTATTGGAAACCCCTAAAAGCGTCATGATGAATGGCATTAAGGTTGCTAGAATTCCACCCATGTTAGAGAAGATTTGTTGCCAGGACCAAGTAAAGTCTTTCTGATCCTCGTTAACCATATCACCAATAATCATCTTGAATGGCTGCATGCAGACGTTTGAAGACAGATCCATGAATAGAACCGCAATTGCACCAAACCAAAGCGCGGCTAATGAACCATACCCGAAACCAAATGATCCCGCGTTGGGCAGAAGGATCAGAACCAAAGCCGCAATTGGTGCGCCGACCAAAAGATAAGGCATCCGACGACCAAATCGATTCCATGTTAAGTCAGAATACTTGCCGACTAATGGTTGAACGATCATTCCCATCAGTGGCGGCAAAATGAAGAAGAAGCCAAGCTTGGTCGGATCAGCACCGATTGTTTGAAAGATTCTTCCCATTTGCGAGCTTTGCAGCGAAAATGCCATGTTAACGCCGAAGAACCCAAAAGTCATGGCAAACAGGGTACTTATTGGTAGACTCGGCAGTCCCGTAGTTGTTTTTTGATTTTCCATATTACTTGTTACCTCTTTGAACTGAATTCATATACTTTAGCTTCATATGGACGCAGAGTTTCTCCCATGTCATCCTCGTAGTTGCTTAATAAGAGCTTGCCTTGACCAGCCGCGTATTCTCGCTTGATTGTTTCCTTAGTAAAGTTGGCTACTACAAGCAGCGTTGTTTCTCCATCATCACGCGTGTAAGCAAAGACCTGCTCATCCAATTCGTTGCCATTGACCAACGCAAACTTTCCTTCTGTCATTACTGGCAAGTCATGGCGCATTTGAATGAGTTTCTGGTAGTGATAGAAGACGGATGATGGATCCGCCAGTGCCGCCTTTGCGTTGATCTCTGAATAGTTGGGATTGACCGCGATCCAAGGTTCAGCATCCGAAAATCCGGCATTCTTGCTGTCATCCCATTGCATTGGCGTTCTGGCATTGTCCCGAGAATGAACTGCCAGATATCTGCTCATTGTCTTTCCATCAACTAGATGCTCTTCGTCAACCAGCTGATGGTAGGCATTAATGCTCTCCAAATCACGATAGTCAGACAAAGAGTTAAAGGTCGTGTTGGTCATTCCCAGTTCCTCACCTGCGTAGATATAAGGCGTGCCTTGCAGACAGTGCAGCATCGTTGCCAACATTTTAGCCGAAACGACACGATATTTTGGATCATCATTGCCAAAACGGGATACGACGCGTGGCTGATCATGGTTGTTCCAGTAAAGCGAGTTCCAAGCCTTACCATTCAGCTGAGTCTGCCATTTCACCAGGTTATCTCGCAATTCTGGCAGACTGACCTTTTTGTCGCTCCATTTTCCTAAAGCTGGGTTGTCGTTACCGTCTAAGCCGACATGCTCAAACTCAAAAACCATGTTCAGCTCAGTCTGTTCAAGGTTGGCGTACTTCTTGGCATCATCTGTTGTAGCACCAGGTGTTTCGCCAACTGTTACCAAATCATGCTTGGCCATTACAGCTTGATGCATTTCTTGAAGGAATTCGTGCATCCGATGACCATTGGCAACAACCGGCTCGACATCGCCATACTGCATTCCGGGCGCGGTCGGAACGTCTTTGTAGACAGCCGGTTTTGAAATTAAGTTGATGACATCCATTCGAAATCCATCGACACCGAGATCTGCCCACCAATTCATGATGTCGTATACCGAATGACGAACGGCTTCATTTTCCCAGTTTAGATCCGGCTGCTTTACAGCGAACAGGTGAAGGTAGTATTGACCGCTTGTCTCATCGTACTGCCAAGCTGAACCAGAGAAGTATGCTCCCCAATTAGTTGGTTCATGGCCATCGACTGGATCACGCCAGATATAATAGTCACGGTATGGATTTTCTTTTCCTTGGCGGCTTTGCTTAAACCATTCATTTTCATCTGATGAGTGATTGACCACCAGATCCATCATTATTTTTAATCCAAGTTCATGAGCCTTTGTCAGCAGCTCCTTAAAGTCGGTCAATGAGCCAAAAGTTGGATCAATTGCCCGATAATCACTGATATCATATCCATTATCAACGTTTGGCGAACGGTAGATTGGATTGAGCCAGATAATATCAGCACCTAGTTTTTTAATATAGTCAAGCCGACTGATGATACCTTTTAAATCACCAATGCCATCATGATTGCTGTCTTGAAAACTCCGTGGATAGACTTGGTAGACAACTGAATTTTGCCACCACCATTTTGGTGTATATGCCATTATTATCATTCCTTGTAAAAAAATTAAAAATAAAAGTTACGCAAACGTTTGAGTAAATGCTAAAATAATAAAAACGGCATAAGTAACCGTTTTCACGGAATATTATAAATACAGCTAACTTAAAAAGTCAATAACTTTTTTCGAAAGAAGGATCCCGATGGCCACGATTAAAGACATAGCCAGACTAGCAAAAGTAACTCCATCAACCGTCTCTCGCGTATTAAACCATAGTGGGGGATACAGCGAAAAAACTCGCCGTCGGGTTGAGAAAATTGCAGATGAGCTACACTATCAAAAAAACGAAGCTGCCGTTAATCTGGTTGCACAGACCTCAAATCTGATTGGAGTAATCGTAACCAATGCCACAACGAGCTTTGCCGCCCCCATTATCGACAGCATTGAAGATTGGGCCTACCAAAATGGCGGAAGAATTCTCTTGGCTCACTGTGGCTTAAATGACTCTGAACGACTGAAGACATGCCTAAATCTAATGGCTGGGCGCAAAGTCAACGGTATCATTTCAGTTTCGGTTCAATTTGATGAGAACAATCTGAAACTACTTGATCAACTGCAGCTGCCATTAATTTCTCTAGGCGTCAAAGTTTCCAACCAACCAATGATTTCCATCGACAACCTAAAAGCCGCCACTACAGGGACCAATTATCTAATCAGCCGTGGATACCAACGGATTGCTCTGATTGCCGTAGATACCAGCGACCCGCAAACTGGGAGAACGCGTTGCGCAGGATATCAAAAAGCAATGGAGTCAGCTGGACTTACACCATCTATTATTCCCGGTGACTACTCGTTTGCAGCAGGAAAGCAGGCCGCAGAACTTCTTTTAGCAAAAGGAGAACTTCCCGAGGCAATTTTTGCAGCCAGTGACGATGCCGCAGCCGGGGTTATCTATGCCGCTCAGGAACACGGCATTAAAGTACCTGAGCAATTGGCAGTTCTGGGTTTTGACAACTCATCAGTAGCCAGTATGATCTATCCGGGAATCACAACGATTGATCAGCCATTCAAGCAGATGGGACGGTTGGCAATTGAACACTTGACCAACCAGAATGTTTCTTCAGTTGAGTTGCCATATCAAATAAAGGAACGTGGCTCTGTTGCCAAATACAATTCAGCTCAGTCATAGTGCAGTTCTGGCAATCAAAAACAGGCTCGTGGAATCTCCACGGGCCTGCTTGCCGTATTGTTACTCTCAAACCCTTTATCATCATTTCCATCTTTACGAACGCTCATTCGCACATTGTAATAGAATGCAAACAGAAGTTCGAGGAGGGCAGCAAGATGGACTGTTCAGAAGAGCCGCGGGGAATTTTCCTGGTCATTGATAACAAATCATTCTATGCCACGGTTGAGTGCACGATGCGCGGGCTGGATCCGCTCACCACGCCGCTCGTAGTCATGTCAGAAGCCGAAAATACCAATGGCGGGCTGGTGCTGGCATCATCTCCAATGGCCAAAAAGCTTTACGGCATCTCCAACGTCAATCGTCAGCGTGATCTGCCGCACGACAACCATTTGATTGTGGTGCCGCCACGGATGAATACGTACATCGAAAAGAACATTGAGGTCAACAACATCTATCGCGAGTTCGTGGCCGATGAGGACCTGCTGCCGTATTCGATTGACGAGTCGATTCTGGACATCACTCATTCCTGGAAACTGTTCGGGGATGATCCAATTGCGGTCGTTAAAAAGATCCAAAAGACCGTTCATGACCGCCTGAAGCTGGTTACCACGGTAGGCGTGGGCGAAAATCCGCTGCAGGCCAAGATTGCGTTGGACGTCTATGCCAAGCATGATCCACGCTTCATTGGCGAGATTACCTATGACACGGTCAAAAAAAAGATCTGGTCCATCCCTAAGATCACTGATGCCTGGGGCATCAACGAGCGAACCGCCAAACGTCTTGCCAGACTGGGGATTCATTCTATGGCTGAGCTGGCTCATGCCGACCCGTTCATTCTCAAGGAAAAGATGGGCGTTATCGGCGCGCAGCTGTACGCCTCTGCCTGGAGAATCGATCGCACCGACCTCGCTGAGGAAGTCCTGCCAAAAGACAAGAGCCTGGGCAATTCGCAGGTCCTACCGCACGATTATACGAGAGCCGAGGAGATTGAAGTTGTCATTCGAGAAATCGGTTCACAGGTAGCTTCTCGGCTCCGCGCGCACGACAAGCAGGCAGGGGGCGTGTACCTTTCAATCGGCTATTCGCTGAGCACGCCAACGGAAGAAACCGGCTTTGCCCACTCGCTGAAGCTTTCCGATTCAACGGTCGATTCAAACCTCATCAATGGGCAGCTGCTTTATCTGTTCTATACATACTGGGATGGAGTATCGCCGGTTCGCCGCATCAGCGTGGCCGCGACTCGCTTGGCTGACCGCTATGGCGAGCAGCTCGATCTGTTCAATCCGCCCAAATACGACATGGTTAAGCTGGAAGACACCGTTGACGCCATCCGCAAACGCTTTGGCAAGACGTCAATCATGCGGGCGTCCAGCTTGGAGAAGGGTGGCACGTTTATCGAAAGAAGCCAGTTGGTAGGAGGTCATGCCGGTGGACAAAGCTTGGAATAAAGAAACCGAAAGCGAAAAAATCTGTGAGCGAATCAAGCGCTGCTTCACCAATCACTGGCGCACCAGATACTGGGTCTCCGTGGTCTACTATGAGCCGGAGCATGGCTATAATCTGTTTCTCAACATTCAGCCGCGCAACGCCTACAGCCGGTCCATCCCCATTGCTCGACTGGCTGATTGTGATTATTCTGAGTTGCTTGATATTATAACTGATGTTCGTCAAACGTATCATTTCACGCTCAACTACCTAAACTTTCCTGATGACCAGGTCCGCAAAATGAGGAGGAACTTTCGATGAGAATGCAGTTTTACGATGATCAAGAGGCTGATAAGGTGGCCACGCAGTTTTTTAAATGGTAGATTGCAAGAAATAACCGTTTTTCCTTGAATTTGTTGAAAAACTATGTGATTATGGAAGCGTATTCAAATGCCGTGAGGAGGCTACTATTTATGAATAGACAATTTGATTTCTTAATGCCAAGTGTTAACTTCTTTGGTCCTGGTGTTATCGCCAAGATTGGTGACCGTGCTAAGATGCTTAACATGCACAAGCCACTGGTCGTTACCCAAGAGAGCTTGGAAAAGATCGAAAACGGCCCCGTTGTTCAAACGATTGAATCACTGAAGAAGGCTGGCGTGGACTACGCCATCTTCACCGGTGTTGAACCTAACCCAAAGATTCGTAACATCAAGGCTGGTAAGAAGATGTACGAAGAAGAGAAGTGTGACTCCATCATCACTGTTGGTGGGGGCTCTGCTCACGACTGTGGTAAGGGAATCGGTATTATCCTGACTAACGGTGATGACATCACTAAGTTGGCCGGAATTGAAACGCTGGACAACCCACTGCCACCTCTGATGGCTGTTAACACCACCGCCGGGACTGGTTCAGAATTGACCCGGCACGCGGTTATCACGAACGAAGAAGACCACCTGAAGTTCGTTGTTGTTTCCTGGCGTAACATTCCGTTGGTATCCTTCAACGACCCAATGCTGATGCTCGGTGTGCCAAAGTCAGTTACTGCTGCTACCGGTTGTGACGCTTTTGTTCAAGCAATCGAACCATACGTTTCTGTTGACCACAACCCAATCACGGACAGTCAATGTAAGGAAGCTATCCAACTGATCCAAGAAGCATTGCCAGAAGCTGTTGCCAATGGTCAAAATGTTGAAGCACGGACCAAGATGGTTGAAGCTGAAATGCTGGCCGGGATGGCCTTCAACAACGCCAACCTGGGTTACGTTCATGCCATGGCTCACCAACTCGGTGGTCAATACGATGCTCCACACGGTGTTTGCTGTGCATTGCTGCTGACCACGGTTGAAGAGTACAACCTGATTGCTTGCCCAGATCGGTTCGCCGAACTGGCCCGGATCATGGGTTACGACACCACCGGCCTGACCACCATGCAAGCTGCCGAGAAGTCAATCGACGGGATGCGTGAAATGTGCAAGGCAGTTGGTATTCCATCATCCATCAAGGCAATCGGTGCTAAGCCAGAAGACTTCTCATTGATGGCTGAAAATGCCCTGAAGGATGGGAACGCATTCTCCAACCCACGTAAGGGTACGAAGCAAGACATCATTGACCTTTACCAAAAGGCATACGATGGTATTTACTAATTAACGGTGTGGGCACATTTAATTAGCAACGAAAAAGTCACCCGCAGGTGAAAACCTCATCTACGGATGACTTTTTTAGTATTTGGTAGATTGTAAAATTTAAGTTGAACATATTAGTGGACAGAAAAACCCATAAAGGTCTTTAATGGTGTCACCACAACATTCCATTAGAAAGAAGGACCTTTATGGGCACCACTATTTTATCATTTGAAGACCGCGTTGTCATCGAAACACTTCATCATGAAAAGCACTCACTTCAATATATTGCCGATTATTTAGGCTTTAGTAAAACCACTATCTTTAATGAGGTTCATCGCTTAGCTGGTGAGTATCACGCAGTTAAGGCTCAAACTGACCATGAAGTTAAACTTAGTCATCGTGGTCGTAAAACCATCTTAACGACTAACCTAAAGCGATTGATTGAAGAAAAAATCAAGATCCAAAAATGGTCAATTGAACAAGTGGCTCATGTAGTTAGAATTGCCTACAAAACCATCTATAACTGGATTGATCAGGGACTACTGGATATTAATGTGACTGATTTACCTAACCATGGTATTCGTCGCAAACGAGCTAAAGAAACCCGTGGTAGTTTTAGTCATGGACGTTCCATCGAAGATCGTCCAGCTGAAATTTCTGATCGTAATACTTCAGGTCACTTCGAAGCTGATACAGTTTTATCTGGAAAACGTAAAGGTCAAGCAGTAGCTACGTTTGTCGAGCGAAAGAGTCGGCTTACCATCATTAAACGGCTTAATGGACGAGATAGTACTTCAATGACTAAGGCTATTTTAGAATTGGCTAACCAGTTAGGAGATAATCTCAAGACCCTTACTGTTGACCATGGAAAAGAATTCGCCAACTACAATTTGATTGAAGAACAGACCGGTGTTCCGCGCCGCTTCATTCCCAAAGGTCAACCGATTGATGAGATTACCGATGATGAATTGATTCAAATTAACTGGTATTTGAATTCCCGACCACTCAAATGTTTAAATTGGCGAACACCGATTGAGATCTTTTTGCGTGATCTGCGTTACTAAATTTGTTCAAGTTATTTCTTGCAATCTGCCAATCACAAATAAAATCAGTACTATTCTGAGCAATTCTATGTTGCTCTTTCTTTGTCTCATATTTTTCAACTACTATTGCACCTCTAACTACTTAGAACGTAACCGTACGTTTATCAACGTGCATCTTCTAAAGTAATAATTTTTTACAATTGGATGATTTCTTTACAGCCAATAAATGTCGCCATTATATGAATGTATTTCGTGCTCTGTTATTTTTGCAATATCTGTTTTACATGGCTAAAAATGATTTTTGTACCCTCTGATCTTAGATAAACAATAGTAGCAAATGCAGCAGATATTATCGCCACAATCATTGCTTTAATCAAAAATTCCACCCAATTTTGGCTTTTAAATAATAAACCGATTTTCCCAAATAAGAATAAGCCAATTGACAATGCTAAAAGGTTTTTAGCTATGGCCAAAAAATATGCTCGACTGCTGTTATCAAAGTATTCTTTAAATAATAGTATGGGCTCAAACCAAAAATATGTTGTCAATCTAGCAATAGCAGAGGCAATTAGAACACCTGCCACTCCAAACGGCCGAGCCAATAATACAGATAACACAACATTAATAATCGCACACAGTAACATAATGTATTTGGTTCTTACATATAATCCTGTTGCCTCTCTAAATGTCCAAACCGGAAATAGAATAATCTGCAAATACAGGTTAATTAAAATTGTTGCAAAAATTTCTTTGGACAATAGGTATTTTGTTCCTAACCAAACATAGATAAAATCCTGGGCTAACAAGGCTACGCATAGTACACAAAAAATCGCTAAAATTAAACTCAGTGATTGAATTCCTAAGAACGTCTCATATCTTCTTTTTGGTTTTTCAGTCACCATCAAATTTCCGATACTTGATGAAAATGCATAAAAAACGGCATTCATCATGGTAATTACCCTAGTTGTCAGCATAGAATAATTTGAATAATATCCGACCATCTCTGTACCAACAAAAATTGAAATAATGGTATTATTCGTAGCATTTAACATAACAAATGATACCTTATATACAAAGACTGAGTATAAATTTTTGAAAAGCTCCTTCACTTCGCTAAATGGTAATTGTATGTTTTTTTTAATAAAAGGATATTGCTTTTCTGCTATATGTGAACAATAGAAGTTTTGCGAATATGTGAAAATGATTTGGATCAATAAATAAAGAAAGAAGTTATGCGTTAGCCATAAAAATAGTGTCATGAAAGCTGTTTGTACTACTCCAAAGATGCTTCTATATTTATTTAATATGTAATCTTTCTGATCAGCATCGAGTATAGATGTTTTATAAATAACAAGGTACGATGCAACTGTATTCAGTAAATACATAAAGTAGTACAACTTTAAATGAGGCATCGGATGCTTTAAATTAACTATCTTATTCAGAAAGGGAATCAGAATAACGCCCACTGTAAATACAACTGTCGCAATTATTCGATAAACTTTAGCATATAAATGAGTTAACCCAGCTAACCTGTCACAATCCTTATCGGCTAAAGGCTTATACATACTGTACGTTAAGGCGATACCAAAACCTAAATCAGCCATAGAGAGCATAGTTAATATTTCAGAAAAAAGACTAGAAATACCTAAATAGCTAACCCCCAGTGTAAAAATAAAAACACTTCGATTAACAAATGCCAACAGGATACTCAAAACCTGATAGCCAATTCCAAATAGCATATTTCTAAACGAATTAAAAGTTCTAGAAGGGTTCATTTTTTCTCCTGTCATAGATCAATAGATTATAGAATCTAAAT
>SKER01002792.1_pt1 | contig 10766 bp, 9 predicted proteins | sample 4826961 | NCBI WGS metagenome assembly SKER01 (sample SAMN11008804, study PRJNA524170) | human gut metagenome | biome: Human fecal sample; material: Feces; isolation source: fecal sample from pouch patient p47 | host: Homo sapiens | place: Israel: Tel-Aviv | collected 2016-11-16
ACATTCATGGATATGGCACCTGCACTTTTGATCTTCACACCAATTTTCCTTCCGGTTATCACAGCAATCGGTATGGATCCAATCCAGTTTGGTGTAATGATGGTAATGAACCTTTCAATCGGTACAATCACACCTCCTGTTGGTAGTGTATTGTTCGTTGGATGTAGTGTGGCAAAATTAAAAGTAGAAGATGTTATCGGAAAATTGATCCCATTCTTTGGTGCAATTGTAGTCGCATTATTATTCGTTACATTTGTACCGGCAATCAGCACATGGCTGCCAACAGTTCTGGGACTCATGTAAAGGAGTTTTATAAAATATGAATATTAAAGAAACAGAGTTGAGAAAAAAATTAGATCTTGTGATTGAGAAGCTTTTAAATCTGGAAGGCCCGGATAATGAGAAGGAACTTTCAGATGGAGGCGAAGCAATCGGATTTTTCAAACGAGACTTTGGAATCCGTGAGTGGGACTGGCCGCAGGGTGTTGGACTGTACGGATTATTAAAAATCATGGAATATGATAAGAATGAGAAATATAAAGAATTTCTTCAGGAGTGGTTTGTGGAAAATATGGAACAGGGCCTTCCATCCAGAAATATCAATACAACAACACCGCTTTTGACTTTGGCAGAGCTCAACGAATATTGTCATGATGCGAAGTTTGAGAAACTTTGTCTCGATTGGGCTGACTGGCTGATGAACTGTATTCCAAGAACAAAAGAAGGCGGATTCCAGCATGTGACAAGTGCAAACGGAGATCGTCAGGGCGTGCGTCTCAATGAAAATGAAATGTGGATAGATACATTATTTATGACAGTTCTTTTCTTAAATAAAATGGGACAGAAATATCAGAACGAAGAGTGGATCAACGAAGGAATCCATCAGGTATTGATGCACATTAAATATCTGTATGATAAAAAGAGCGGATTGTTCTACCATGGATGGACATTCAATGGAAATAATAACTTCGGTGGGATTTTCTGGTGCCGTGGAAACAGTTGGTTTACATTAGGAATCCTGGATTACATTGATATGTTTAAAGGAACATTGAATCCTGGAGTAAAGACAATTATTGTTGATACATATAAAGCACAGGTAAAAGCACTTAAGAAATTGCAGGCTCCGAGCGGACTGTGGCATACAGTCCTGACGGATGCAAGCAGTTACGAGGAAGTATCCGGTTCAGCAGCGATTGCATGCGGTATTTTAAAAGGAATCCGTATGGGAATTCTGGATGATTCTTATCTTCCATGTGCAGAGAAAGCAATTAAGGGAATTATGAAAAATATAGACAAAGACGGAACAGTTTTGAATGTATCCGGTGGAACAGGAATGGGAATGAATGCAGAGCATTATAAAAATATTCTTATTGCACCAATGGCATACGGTCAGTCTTTGACAATCCTTGCACTTGCAGAAGCATTGTTACACTTATAAAAATAGAAAAGATTTTCAGCCATACAGCATTTTGTCTGTATGGCTGAAGTGCATTGTAGAGATTCAAAATCAGACAGGAGGAGTGGAGATATGTTGAGATTAAGAAGAGATGTCATGTTATTTCCGGGAGGAAAGCAGAAAGCATTTACAATGAGTTACGATGATGGAGTTACGCAGGATGAACAGCTGATTACATTAATGGAACGATATGGAATCCGAGGAACATTTAACTTGAATCCAGGACTTATGGGAGATAATGACTGGCTTGTTCAGGGAGGCACCGGAGTAAATCATAATAAATTTTCTAAAGACAAAATTGCGGAAATATACAAAAATCAGGAGATTGCAGTACACAGCATGACACATCCGGATTTGACGAAAGTTCCTGTTGGAATGGTATCCTACGAGATTACAGAGTGTAGAAAAGAACTGGAAGAACTGGTGAAACATCCGGTGACCGGTATGGCATATCCGTTCGGAACATGGAGTGAGGAAGTAGAACGGGCAGCAGAACATTGTGGAATTACATATGCGAGAACAACAAAACCAACATATGCATTTTCCATGCCACAAGATTTTCTGGCGTGGCATCCGACTTGTCATCATACCGATGAAAAAATGTTTGAGTTATTAGATAAGTTCTTAGAAGCAATTAATCAAGAGAGATATATGGAGCCATGGTTATATTATCTATGGGGGCATGCGTATGAATTTGATTCCTATAATCAATGGAATGAAATTGAGAGATTTTTAAAGACAGTGGGAAACCGTGAGGAAATCTGGTATGCGACAAATGGAGAAATCTGTGAATATATCAATGCCGTGAAATCATTAGTATATTCTGCGACAGGCGACTATATTTACAATCCGACTTGTGTGGACGTATGGATGCAGGTGGATGGAAAAGCATATGAGATTAAAGTAGGAGAAACAATTGAAATTGAATATGAACATCGATAAGAAGTAGGTTGATTTTTACGAGAGAGAATTCAATCGCAATAGGGAAGGAGTAGAATATGGAACGTCATGCGGCAGCAGTAGCAATAAATGAAGGAAAAATGAATGAGTTCAAGAAGAAACTAGGAGAAATCTGGCCTGATTTGACAGCGTGGCTAGATAAGAATCAAGTGGGGAACTTTAGTATCTGGAATGCAGAGAATCTTATGTTTGTGTATGGAGAGTGGCAGGATGGTACAGCGTATTGTGCCGATGATGAGATTAGGGATATTATATCGAAACTCAGTGACACATTTACATGGATATCAACACCGGGGGAAGACATGCGATTAATGTATCACAATTTTGGAATCGTTCGTGAGAAGAAAGAACTTATCCGTCACAGAGTATTTATGACAAAACTTCATGATGGCTGCGAGGAAGAATATAAGCGTCGTCACGATGCACTGATTGCACAGCGAGGGGATACGATTGATCCGGGACCGGACAGTAATTTTAGTATCTGGAGTGCCGGCGGATATATTTTTGGATATGATGAGATCGATATTACGATGGAAGAAGAGGAAACAAGCGAGGCTCATGCAAATACAGTTGCATGGGAAACACGCCAGCTTGAGATTATGGACTGGATCACAAATGATGTGGACTGGCTGACAGGGGAGCATCATGTGAGTAGCGTGAGGTTGGCGTGGCATAATTAAAAAATTATGGGTAACTATCCAGTCACCCATAATATTATGAATTAAACTGGGCATATTTCTTCGGAGATATGCCCACTGCTTTTGTAAATGCCTTTAAGTAATTGCTATAGTCATTAAACCCGCACATCTCACATGCTTCAGTCACACTGTATCCCTGACTAAGCAGAGATTTTGAAAGGGTCAGTCGTTTTGCAGTGATGTATTTATTGATCGTTGTTCCGGTAGCTGCTTTAAAAATACGACAGATATAGGAACTGCTCATATAAAAATGTGCCGACAAATCTTCTAAAGTCAGAGGTTCTTTTATATGAGAATTAATATAAGAAAGAATTTCATCCACTTGCGTATGATATTTGGATGTTGATTTTTCAGCATCATTTTTTATAGTAGCGGCACCTCTGTTTTGGAATGTCTGATTTAAAAATACCATCAATTCAAGAAAAACTGCTTTATCTAATAAATCTTCACCAATTCCTTCGTTTGATTGAAATTTATGAATAAAATAAATGAATCTATTCTGTTCTTCCGGTGTCAAATGGACACAGTGAGGCATATGGGTATCTCGAAAACTGAAGCAATGGTTCAAGTCGGTGTTTGGGGTAGAAAGTTGTGTCAGGTAATCCGGGTCAATAGATAGAATAATTCTTTCATGAGTTTCCTGATCAATCTGAGTTAAATGATGGCTTTCAAATTGATTAATCAAAAAAATATCACCGGGATGGATGTCATACAGACAATTATCAATCAGAAATTGTTTGCCACCGGAAATCGAATAATAGATTTCATAACAATTGTGAATATGCATATCCATAATTTTTTCATCACTATATAAGTGAGCAAATGCAAAAGAATGTGTATTGATACAATTTTTCATAGATTCTTTGCATGTAGAACAAGCTTTCATTGGGTTAAACCTCCTTTTCTTTTGAATAAATATACGAATAATATTGCAATGTTTGAACAAATTGATTCTATAAAACATGCAAATCTTGAACTCTTATTTTGATTATACGAGGTATGTTCAAAATATTCAACATTTACATCAACATTTCACAAGAAAAGGAATAAAGCGAATGGTATAGTATAGTCAAGAGATGAGAAAAACTCATTAAAAAAGCAGAGCTTCATTGTTTAGACAAATCAAATAACTATTACAAAAAATAACAGGAGGATTATCATGGAAGTAAGAACAGCAGCATCACCAAGAGATGTGAAACACTACACAACAGACAGATTGAGAGAGGAATTTTTAATTCAGAATCTGTTCCAGGCAGACAAGATCAATCTGGTTTACAGCCACATTGACCGTATCATCACAGGAGCAGCAGTACCGGTTCAGGAGAAACTTGCACTGACAGCAGGGGATGAACTGAGAGCAGAATATTTCCTTCAGAGAAGAGAAATGGGACTGATCAACATCGGTGGAGACGGAATTGTGACAGTTGATGGACGCGTTTATGAAGTAAATGCAAGAGATGGAATGTACATCGGACGTGGATCAAAAGATATTACATTTGAAAGCAAAGATGCTTCATGTCCGGCTAAATTTTATTTGAACAGTGCTCCGGCACACGTTGCTTACCCAACAGTACATATCAAACTTGAGGGAGAACCTGAAGAAGGTGTTGTGATTGTAAAAGATGAGAACAAAGTGGAAATGGGAACACTTGAAGATTCTAACCACAGAGTGATCAACAAATATATCGTGACAGGTCAGGTGGATAGCTGCCAGCTTGCAATGGGTATGACAAAACTTCTTCCGGGAAGTGTATGGAACACAATGCCAGCTCATACACATGACAGACGTATGGAAGTTTACCTGTACTTTGATATGGAAGATGACGCATTTGTAATGCACTACATGGGAGAGCCACAGGAGACAAGACACATCATTATGCATAATGAAGAAGCTGTTATCTCTCCAAGCTGGTCAATTCACTCAGGATGTGGATCAAGAGCATACACATTTATCTGGGGAATGTGCGGAGAAAATCAGGACTACGGCGATATGGACAATATCGAGAATAAAGATTTGAGATAATAATAGCAGGGCTTTAAAAGCTCACGCATTTAATATACAAATAATAATCTTTAACATATAAACCCAATTATAAATAAGAAGAAAGAGAGGAATTTAACATGGTTAATTTTTCACTGGAAGGTAAAATTGCACTCGTAACAGGAGCATCTTATGGAATCGGATTTGGAATCGCATCTGCTTATGCAGAAGCAGGAGCAACAATCTGCTTTAATGATCTTAGTCAGGAAAAAGTAGATAAAGGAATTGCTGCATACAAAGAAATCGGTGTAGATGCACACGGATATGTATGTGATGTAACAGATGAAGCACAGGTTCAGGCAATGGTTGCTAAAATCAACGAAGAAGTTGGAATCATCGATATTCTTGTAAATAATGCAGGTATCATCATGAGAAAACCAATGCTTGAAATGGAAGCTGATGAGTTCAGAAAAGTAATCGATGTAGATTTGAATGCTCCATTCATCGTTTCTAAAGCAGTTATTCCGGGAATGAAAGAAAAAGGACACGGAAAAATTATCAACATCTGTTCTATGATGAGTGAGCTTGGACGTGAGACTGTATCTGCTTATGCAGCAGCAAAAGGTGGATTGAAAATGCTTACAAGAAATATCTGCTCTGAGTATGGTGAGTACAATATTCAGTGTAATGGTATCGGACCTGGATATATTGCAACACCACAGACAGCACCACTGCGTGAGAGACAGGCAGACGGAAGCAGACATCCATTTGACCAGTTCATCGTTGCTAAAACACCGGCTGCTCGTTGGGGAACACCGGAAGACCTTCAGGGACCTGCAGTATTCCTGGCATCTGATGCATCAGACTTTGTAAATGGACATATCTTGTATGTAGACGGAGGAATCCTTGCTTATATCGGCAAACAGCCACAATAAGAATTCTTTAAAATATCATAAATTGATAATATATAAAAACAGCTCATTTTGTTTTGTTATGTACAAAATGGGCTGTTTTTAGGGTGCTATGTGACAGCGCCCTTTTATACAGTAGTATATTACTTTTGTTTCTGTAATTCTTCTTTTAATTTTTGGATTTCTTCATCCTTTTTCTTAAGTTCTTTTTCTTTCTGTTCTATATCTTTCTGCATTTCGTCAATCATCAACTTCGTTGTATTCCGGTCTAATTCTATCAACTCTTTCGAAAACATATTCATCACCTCTTCGACATTCCGGCAAATCTCATAGACTTGTGTGTACATTTCCCTGAAATCCGGATATCGTTCAATAATCTCAATGATTGCTTCCGGTTCATCCATGCACAGAAACGCAAGCCATGCTTCCAGCCTTGTTTCTATCTTTATTGCTCTGTTTTCATTGTGCTGAATCTGCTTAAAAATGTCAAGTGGCACGAAGATATATTTTTGTAGTAAATTCATTTTTGCTCCAGTGTTTGAAGTTTGTTCAAAACAATGAATATAGTTTTTCGGATATTTGTGGAATACTTCTGGACTTTTTTCGAAAAATACGATTGTGTATACCGGTTTGATATCTCTATATGAAAATTTAGTTACCAATCGACTTCGAACTCTTCGATATTGACGTAATAATAAATCAGCAGAATAACATGCGCCTCTTTCCCCCGGAAACATATAGCCAATTTTCTGGATTTCCAGGTTTACTATGCTTCCATCTTCCAATTGCACTACCATATCTTTAATCAAAAGTGTACATTCATCTGCAAGACGTGTCCCTTCATTTGGTAACACTTCAATGATTTTTACTTTCTGTTTCAACAATAATGAAAGTAATTCATTCACCCGTTCAGGTGTGCTTTCCGGATTCAGAATTTCTTTTCCCATAAAATCGTACATCATCTTAATGCCTTTTACACCGGTACAGATATCCAGAAACTCTTGACGGTGATCTGCGTTCCAACCATAAAACATTTCTAGTAATTTAGGTTTACTTTTAATTATCTGTTCTACCTCCTCGCGTGTCCGAATTATTGGAAAATATTGTTGTAACTTGTTTTGCATAAGCATGCCCTCCTTCTTTGACAGAAAAATTTTCTGGAAAAAGAATGACTTTTGCCTACAAACAAACTTTTCAGAGTTTATATAGAAGTTGATTTTGCCAAAAAACTATTTGATAATAATGTCTGATTTTCCTATTCCATTTCCTGTTTTTCTGTTCAATTGTAATGTGTTCATTTTGGAATAATTCCCTGATAAATAGGGCCCTGAAATGAATGAAATTAATATAGATACTTTTTGCAGACACTGAGAATTTATCTGCGTGTTGAAAGCATAACACAATGTATCTGTAAAAGCAAGGATAAAATTTATTCCAATCAGCCTACCTTTTTCGTCATATCCTGTATTCTACAGTTCCTTTAGAAAAATTATTTGACGAGCGTCAAAAAGAAAGGAGCAAATGATGGATAATAAAATAATTATGGAAACACATATTTGTGTGCTTCTGCGGACTTAAAAAAACGAGGAGAGAGTAAGATTGCATTAGATGATTATTATAGAACGAATGCTAAGAAAGAAGAATCACACTATAATTTTTGCGTTCGCTGTGGTTGGAAAAAGTATATCGATCAAATGATAGCAATTGATTATTTGATACTTAATAGGGATAGACATGGTGCCAATATTGAAATTTTAAGAAATGCAAGAGCACGTATATTACGAATTGCGCCGTTATTTGATCACGGATTGTCATTATTATATTCATGCATCTCTGATGAGGCTGCTATGAAATTTGATATTATGGAAGACAAACGTTGTCAGAATTTTATTGGTAGTTACTCGTGCTATGAAAATTTGAATTTCATAAAAGCTTGTGGAGATGTGTTTGATGGTAAGTTGAAGGAATCTGATAGAAGTATTATTTTTGAAGGACTGGAAACAATGCCATTAAAATTGAATGATTTTAAAATGTTTGTACAAAAAAATATTCTTGATACAACAGAAAGCTGTAATTTATTAGAGTGTTCTCGGCAAAATATATCTTATATGGTAAATCAACAGAAGCTAAAGTCTGTAAAAGAAGAAGCAAGGGGAAATCTATATTTAAAGGGTGATGTTTTGCGTACAATGTGGTAAAGTAAATTTCCAGAAATAAAAACTATGTCGTAAATAAGTAGCCAACAGGCTACTTATTTACGACATGTTTGGTTTTACAGTATATCAATATATTCTCCGGCAAGTGCTTTGTTCATACTTCTGACAGCGCAGAATTTTCCACACATGCTGCAAGTGTCACTGTGATCATCTTCTGGTTTTCTGCTGTCGCGGATCGCTTTGGCAGTTTCAGGATCTAAAGCACATGCGTACTGAGCATCCCAGTCGAGAACGCGACGGGCATCAGCCATCTTGTCATCAATATCACGTGCACCTGGAATTCCTTTTGCAATATCGGCTGCATGAGCTGCAATCTTAGAAGCAATGATTCCCTGTTTTGTATCTTCTACATTTGGAAGAGCAAGGTGCTCAGCAGGAGTTACATAGCAGAGGAATGCAGCACCACTCATAGCAGCTACGGCACCACCGATGGCAGCTGTGATATGGTCATAACCAGGAGCGATGTCTGTTACAAGAGGTCCAAGTACATAGAAAGGAGCTCCCATACAGATGCTCTGCTGTACTTTCATATTGGCTGCAACCTGATCAAGCGGCACATGTCCAGGACCTTCTACCATAACCTGTACATTGTGATCCCAGGCACGTTTTGTAAGTTCTCCCAAACGAACAAGTTCTTCAATCTGGCATACATCTGTTGCATCTGCAAGACATCCAGGACGGCAGGCGTCGCCAAGAGAAATTGTTACATCATACTCTTCGCAGATATCAAGAATTTCATCATAGTATTCATAGAATGGGTTCTCCTCGCCTGTCATACTCATCCATGCAAATACAAGGCTTCCGCCACGGCTTACGATATTCATTTTTCTTTTATGTTTTTTAATCTGCTCGATTGTTTTTCTTGTAATTCCACAGTGAAGTGTGACGAAATCAACACCATCTTCTGCATGCATACGGATAACATCGATAAAATCATGAGCTGTAAGTGTTGCAAGGTCACGCTGATAGTGGATAACACTGTCATAAACAGGAACAGTTCCAATCATAACAGGACATTCGCTTGTCAGTTTGCGGCGGAAAGGCTGAGTATTTCCATGGCTTGAAAGATCCATGATTGCTTCGGCACCTAAATTTACCGCGCTCATTACTTTTTGCATTTCTACATCATAATCTTTACAGTCACGTGATACACCAAGATTGACATTAATTTTTGTGCGGAGCATACTTCCGACACCCTCAGCACTTAAGCAAGTATGGTTTTTATTTGCACAAATGGCAACCTTACCCTCAGCAACAAGTGTCATAAGTTTATCAACATCCATATGTTCTTTTTCAGCAACAAGTTTGATTTCAGGAGTGACAATTCCTTTGCGGGCTGCATCCATCTGGGTTGTGTAGTTTCTCATGTTATTTTGCCTCCAATCATTTTAATAAAAAAATAAATTATATTTATGACGTCAGCAAAATACGGACAGCGTACATGAAAGATGAAAGTCTGTAGTGATACAGACCGTTCATCGAAAAACCAACACGTCCAGTGAATGAGCATAGAAGAAATAAGAGAAAATATTTCTCTATGGATATGAAATATTTTTGCTAACGCCTACATCAGAGCAATCTGATGATATACAAAATCATAAAGCGATTTGCTTTTTTATAGCGGTACAAGGTGGTGTCCCCAATGTATCGCTTTGGGATTAAACAAAAAAATTATGCTGTAGTGAGCTGTGACATCACTCCACTTTTCTGAAGGATTGAAATCAGGATAAATGCAAGAATACTTCCAGCCACAGTAGAAATAAGGAATGGTATTACATAAACGAACAGTCCTGCAGGTGCAGCACCCATAAGGAAACGGGCAACCGGATAAGCTGCGATACCACCAAGAATACCGGTACCGATAGCTTCAGCAAGACAAGTCAGGCTTAAGACTTTACATTTTTTGTAAACCAGTCCACAGCACAATGCACCGACCATACTTCCAGGAAATGCCATAAGGCTTCCAAGACCAAGTATATTACGAAGCAGGCTTGCACAGAAAGCAATGCCGACGCCCCAACCAGGGCCAAGTGTAACAGCGGCAAGAATATTGACCATATGCTGAACCGGAGCACATTTACTTCCGGCAACGGGAACGCTCAAAAAACTTCCTACAACTGCAAGAGCAGTAAGAACTCCGGCAAGTGCTAATTTTTTTGTTTTATTTGTTTCATTCATAATCTGAGTCTCCTTTTCTTTTTCTTCGGAAATGCGTTTGTCATTTTGAAAAAATTTGAGATGAAAAAAGGATCCTCACCTGAGTGAAGATCCTACCAGCTGTCCGAAATAAAAGAAATGAGATGCGAGGGCATCTCAATCAATTACATGGTATACATTCCCTCCGTTGGCATTATCCAAATCAGGTTTAAGTGGGTCGAAACGGAATTACGTTTCCTCTCAGCCGGTTTTCACCAGCTCCCCAGTGACAATATAAAATTGTTGTCTAGTGATATTATGCATCTATATGTATGAAATTGCAAGGGGAATCTTAAAAAATGGAAACTTTGAGTGAACAGTAACAACTTGACAATTAATATATTATAC
>SKER01002799.1_pt1 | contig 10744 bp, 12 predicted proteins | sample 4826961 | NCBI WGS metagenome assembly SKER01 (sample SAMN11008804, study PRJNA524170) | human gut metagenome | biome: Human fecal sample; material: Feces; isolation source: fecal sample from pouch patient p47 | host: Homo sapiens | place: Israel: Tel-Aviv | collected 2016-11-16
ATGTGGGATCTTAGCTCAGCTGGGAGAGCATCTGCCTTACAAGCAGAGGGTCACAGGTTCGAGCCCTGTAGGTCCCATGTATATAGTGCGCGCGTGTGGCGGAATAGGCAGACGCAAGGGACTTAAAATCCCTCGGGAGCGATCCCGTGCCGGTTCAAGTCCGGCCACGCGCATTATATTAGAAGACTTAAGCATTAGCTTAAGTCTTTTTATATTTTATAAAACATTAGATTAAATATTACAGGAGGATAATGTCATGAGAAGAATGGAATTTACTATGGATAGACCAGGATTGGTTGAGATTGGACAAGAAGTAAATGTAATTGAAGGAAAATTACCTAGTTCATATTATTATACAATCGAACATGCAATTGCAATGAGCGGTAATTATCGAAGTTATGAAAGATTAAAAACACGTCATGGCAAAGTGGTAGATATCCAAATGGGATTGGAAGCAAACAGTGTTATTTTAGAATTTGATGAGTAAAAAGTTATAGTGAAGAATAAAAAGATTCCATAATATTTTAGACGAAAAATAGATAAAAAAATTGAAGAAATTGAGTTGACAAAGTTTATTTGAATGCTATAATGAGGGTCAGAAGATAACACGATGACGAGACGAGTAGAATGTGGAACGTTTCAGAGAGAGATGAAGATGCTGGAATCATCTTAACGGGAATCATTTGAAGACTACCTCCGAGTGGCCCTAATCCGGTCCGGTGATTCCGTTATAATCATGAATGAAGTGGTTTTAGATAACAAAGTAATTGTTATCATCTTGAAAACAAAAAGGGTGGAACCGCGGATATAAAAGTAATCAGACTTTATCCGTCCCTTGCATGTAAGTGCAGGGACAGATAAAGTTTTTTCTGTTTTAAGGAAAGAGTTTTTATAATATGTAAACTCCCTGTATTAAATGCTTGAAGTAAATGTCAAAACAGGAGGAAGAATGATGATTTTTACATTAAAAGATGGATCAAAAAAAGAGTATTCAGAAGCAAAAACAGTAATTGATGTTGCATACGATATTAGCGAAGGTCTTGCACGAGCAGCGTGTGCCGGAGAAGTAGATGGTGAAGTTGTAGACCTTAGAACAGTTTTGGATAAAGACTGTGAGCTTAATATTCTTACAGCAAGAGATGAGAAAGGTTTAGCTGCACTTCGTCATACAGCATCACATGTAATGGCAGAGGCTGTACAGAACCTTTATCCAAATGCAAAAGTTGCAATTGGACCATCAATTGATACAGGATTCTATTATGATTTTGAATGTCAGTCATTTACAAGAGATGATTTGGATGCAATTGAAAAAGAGATGAAGAAAATCATCAAAAAAGGTGCTAAGATTGAAAGATTTACAAAATCAAGAGAAGAAGCAATCGCATTTTTCAAGGAGAAAAATGAACCTTATAAAGTTGAGTTGATTGAAAATCTTCCAGAAGATGCTGAAATTTCTTTCTATTCACAGGGAGATTGGGTAGACCTTTGCGCAGGACCTCATTTGATGAGTACAAAGGGTGTGAAAGCATTTAAATTGTTATCATCTTCAGGAGCTTACTGGAGAGGTGATGAGAAGAAACCAATGCTGACACGTATTTATGGTACAGCTTACGCTACAAAAGACGAACTCAAAGAACATTTAACACAGTTAGAGGAAGCAAAAAAACGTGATCATAATAAACTTGGACGCGAGATGAAATTATTTACAACAGTAGATGTAATCGGTCAGGGACTTCCGCTTATTATGCCAAATGGTGTGATCATTATGCAGGAGTTACAGCGTTGGATCGAAGATGAAGAAAGCAGACGTGGATATGTTCGTACTAGGACACCATTGATGGCTAAGAACGACCTCTACAAGATTTCAGGACACTGGGATCACTATAAAGAGGGAATGTTCGTATTAGGTGATGAAGAGAAAGATAAAGAAGTATTTGCCCTTCGTCCAATGACATGCCCATTCCAGTATTATGTATACAAAGCAGAACAGCACAGCTATCGTGATCTGCCATTACGTTACGGCGAGACATCTACATTATTCCGTAATGAAGATTCTGGAGAGATGCATGGTCTGACTCGTGTTCGTCAGTTTACAATCTCAGAGGGACATTTGGTTGTAAGACCTGACCAGATGGTAAAAGAGTTCAAGGATTGTATCGCATTAGCTCAGTACTGTCTGCAGGTACTTGGCGTAGAGGAAGATGTAACATATCATCTTTCAAAATGGGATCCGTCAAATAAAGAAAAATACATTGGTGAACCAGAAGTTTGGGAAGAAACAGAAGGTCATATTCGTACAATGCTTCAGGAACTCAATATTCCATTCGTAGAAGATGTCGGAGAGGCAGCATTCTATGGACCAAAGGTAGACATTAATGCAAAGAATGTATACGGAAAAGAAGATACAATGATCACAATCCAGTGGGATGCATTACTTGCAGAACAGTTTGATATGTATTATATCGATGAAAATGGTGAGAAGAAACGTCCATGCATCATTCATCGTACATCTATCGGATGTTATGAAAGAACACTGGCATGGCTGATTGAGAAATATGCAGGTATGTTCCCTACATGGTTATGTCCGGAACAGGTTCGTGTAATTCCTATTTCAGATAAATATCATGAGTATGCAGCCAAAGTTGAAGCAGAACTCAAAGCAAATAACATCCGTTGCTCTGTTGATCAGCGTTCAGAAAAGATGGGATATAAGATTCGCGAAGCTCGTCTGAACAGAGTTCCATACATGTTGATTGTTGGAGCAAAAGAAGAGGAAGAGCAGAAAGTTTCTGTAAGAAGTAGATATCTCGGAGATGAAGGTGCGAAAGAGTTGAATGTATTTATCGATGCAATCAAAGATGAGATTCAGAAAAAGACAATTCGTAAGATTGAAGTAGAGGACTAAGTTGCTGTTTAGTTCATTAGATGGTGATACGGACCTTACAAAAAAATGATATAAGAATTCTTGCTCAGACTTCATGAGCGGAAGACACATAAGAGCGTAAATTTTTGCTAAAAGCAAATGAATTTGAACTAAAACTTGCTGCTACGCAGCTTCAAACATATTCGTTCAAATCCATTAATGCAAAAATTTACGCTCTAAGTATCTCCAACGCTCGTTCCATATTCGCACGAATTTCTTATATCAATTTTTTTGTAAGTCAGGTGTCGGCTAAGTCCGTAAAGCAAATAGAACGCAAAGGATATTTGGGGAGATATCTGAGATAATGGATTTTGGGGAATTGAAGATGCAAAATTTTGATGAGGAGTACCTGCAAAGCATTGAAAGAGCAAGATGCAGATGCATAATTTTACTGGAGAGTATCTGCAAGGTATAGAAAGAGTAGGTTGAAGATGCAAAATTTTGATGAGGAGCATCCACACGTTATCGAAAACGTGTGATGTAGATGCAAAATTTGCGAAGGAAGTATCTTTAAATCCCAGAAAAAGCAAGATGTAGATGCAATTGTACAGGTCAAGCAGGCTGAAAAGCATCTGCAAGTTCAAAGAAGAGCAAGTTGCAGATACGTCGGTCAAGAAAAGAGCATCTGCAACAATGGATATCAAGGTAGTGCAGATACATCAACTGCCAAAAGAATATCTGCAACAGCAAATAATCACATGATGTAGATACATCAGAAAAGTAAATCCTTCATCGCTCCACCTATTTCAATCACGGTACACCACAAATCAAGAAAGAGACCGTCGTGAACTAAATAGCAAAACACTTATCGCTGCATATAATAATATAAGTGATATATGCAGGAGTGACACGATGCGCATATGTGAATTACGAGAAAAAGAAGTAATTAATACCTGCGATTGTAAGGTGTTAGGATGTGTAGTAGATATAGATTTTGACTTGTGCAGTGGACAGATAGAAGCAATTATCGTTCCAGGTCCAGGAAAAGTATGTGGGATATTTGGCGTGGACTCAGAATATATTATCCCATTTACATGTATCAGGAAAATAGGGCCCGATATTATATTAGTGGAGATTCAGAAAGAAAAATTTTTGAAGAAAATATAGCAGATAAGAGAGTTTCGATTTCTTTCACGTAAATCGAAACTCTCTTATCTTTGTTTATGTAGGCCAAGACACAAAGTCTAATAGGATGTGTATCTAATAAGGGGAGCCACAAAGTCTGAAAAATCATTCCCCAGAAATCTTACAGCAACTGTCTCTTTCTATCAAATGATGTGGCACGATAATCTTTGTCGCAACCAATCCCGGATTTTCAATATGATTAATAATCTGCGAGGCTGCTTCAATTCCCAGCTGGCATGAATTGATGTCAATGGATGTGAGCTGTGGAGAAGTCAGTCTTGCAAATAATGAATTATTAAAGGAGATGATTGATAAATCTTCCGGAATCGACAGCTTGTTCTGCAGACATACTCGTTCCAGAGAAACAGCAAGAATATCATCACTTACTACAATTGCGGTTGGGGGTTCGGATTGTAATAATAACGCAGAAATTTCTTCGGTATTATTCTGCGATACATTTGCAACCTCTACACAGTATTCAGGTCGCATCGGAAGTCCATGTTTTGCGAGTGCGAGCTGGTAACCGGATTTTCTGTCAGCAGAGAAAATGAGATTGCTGTCAGAACCCAGATATGCAATTCGACGATGACCGAGCTGGTAGAGGTATTCAGTTGCTTCCTGCCCTGCAAGCAGATTATCATTATCAATATAGATACTCTGATTTGTGTATTGCGTAGCTTTTCCAATCAGACTGTATAGCAATCCTTCATTAAATAAATAGTCGATAACAGGATCATCTTTTCTGGAATATAGAACGATAAACGCATCTACTTTACCACTTCTCGACATGGAGCGGACTGCTTGTAATATTTCGTTTTCGTCCTGTCCGGTTACAATTGTTGTCATGTATTGTTTTTGGTTACAGTAATGACTGACACCGCGAACTGCTTCAAGATAAAATGAGTTTTCGTATACTTCACGTGCAGACGCAGGAAGGATAATCCCTATTGTTCGTGAATTTTGAGAAGCAAGGTTACTAGCTTGGAAATTTGGTTCATATCCAAGTTCGAGCATTGCTTTTCGAACCTTTTCTTTTGTTTCATTGCTGATAGAAGGGTTATTTTTACAGGTTCTGGATACTGTAGAAGGAGATACACCTGCCAAAGCTGCCACATCTTTAATTGTCACTGTCATAAATAAAGCCTTTCGTTTTCATGTATAAGTTATAAATAGTATTTTAAAGAAAGAAAATAGTAATGTCAAATGCATTGCATAAGAAATTGCATAAGTTATGCAAAAGAGCTGAAAATAAAAAGACGGAAATGTTGAGCAATAATAATAAAAGCATAGAAAATAAATTGTATGATATTTCAAAATGACAAAAATGAAACTAGAAAAATGCACAAAAACAAGAATGGTAAATTGTGGAAAAAAGAGAAAGCAATGCGATATTAGAAAATAGAATTGAAATATCATAAAATTCTGACTATAATTAATGCAAACGGTTGCACAAAATGATGCAACAGGTACTTAGTGATGCAGAATTTGCAGAGAGTACAATATGGCTTATGGGAGATTTCAACAGTTTGGACAATGTAAAAGGAGAAGGTTACGAACTAATCTGTAACAGTGGATGGAAGGATACATATGTGTTAGCAGAAGAAAAGGATGACGGTATTACGGTGGAAGAAGAAATTGATGGCTGGCGTGAATCCGATGGCAGAAGCAATCTGAAAAATGAAAAGAGACTCGATTATATTTTCTGTAATCAGGAGAAACAAGTTCATTCATCAAAGGTTGTTTGTAATGGAAAGGTTTATCCGGTTGTATCCGATCACTATGGAGTCATGATAGAAGTTTAACAGCAGGGTTTAAAAGAAAGGGAGATTAAAAATGAATGAAAGAGCTGCAGGTATTTTAATGCCAATCAGTAGTTTGCCATCTGAATACGGCATTGGATGTTTTTCAAAAAGTGCATATGAATTTGTAGATTGGTTAAAGGAAGCCGGACAGAGTTACTGGCAGATACTTCCGCTTGGTCCGACCAGTTACGGAGATTCGCCGTATCAGTCTTTCTCTACATTTGCAGGGAATCCATATTTTATCAGTCTGGATGAGCTGATTGAGGAAAAAGTGCTGACTCGTGAAGAGTGCGATAAAGTAAATTGGGGGACAAAAAAAAATAAAGTAGACTACGAGAAAATTTATAAAGGACGCTACCCATTGCTTCGAAAAGCATATGAGAGAAGTAATATCAGCGAGAATCCGGACTACCAGAAATTTGTTGCAGAAAATAACTGGTGGCTGGCAGATTATGCATTATTTATGGCAGTAAAGGCAAGATTTGATGATGTAGAGTGGACGAAGTGGGCAGAGGATATCAGACTTCGTTGGAATAATGCAATGGACTATTACAGGGAAGAACTCTATTACGATATCGAATTTCAACAGTATATGCAGTTTAAATTTCATGAACAATGGATGAAGCTGAAGAATTATGCGAACAGCAAAGGTATTAAAATTATTGGAGACATTCCGATTTATGTTGCGATGGATAGTGCTGATGCATGGGCACATCCAGAACTGTTTCAGTTAGATTCTGAAAATGTTCCGGTAGCAGTAGCAGGATGCCCGCCGGATGGATTTTCGGCAACAGGACAGTTGTGGGGAAATCCGTTATATCGATGGGATTATCATAGAAGCACCGGCTACGAATGGTGGATTTCAAGACTTCGCTATGTGTTCAATATGTATGATGTCGTACGTATTGATCATTTCCGTGGGTTTGACGAATATTTTTCTATTCCGTATGAAGCAGAAAATGCGATTGGCGGACATTGGGAAAAAGGACCGGGAATTGACTTGTTCCGTAAAGTAGAGCAGGCACTTGGATGGAAACCGGTCATTGCAGAAGATTTGGGTTATGTAACGGATTCTGTACGAGATATGGTAAGAGACAGCGGATTTCCTGGAATGAAAGTTCTGGAGTTTGCATTTGATTCCAGAGATTCCGGATGTGCGAATGATTATTTGCCACATAATTATCCGGTAAATAGTGTCGCATATACAGGAACTCATGATAACGAGACAATCGTTGGATGGTGGAGCAGTATTACGAAGGATGAACAGAAACTTGCAAGAGAATATCTTTGTGATCAGGCAACACCGGACAAGGAATTATACAAGTCTTTCATTAGCCTGATTATGAGAAGTAGTGCAAAACTCTGTGTGATTCCGATGCAGGATTATTTAGGACTGGATAACAAGAGCCGTATCAATACGCCATCGACAGTTGGAAAGAACTGGAAATGGAGAATTAATACAAGACAATTGTCTGTTAAGCTGAAGAAAGAGATTTATGAAATGGCACTGAGATATGGAAGGATGAATTGGAACGATTCTATATAATTTTTTTAACAATAACGTAAATGCTTTTATTGCATAAGGCAGGAAAATCCGGTTGCCGTCTCCCTTCTTTATAGAGTATGATATTAACATAAATGTTTACTCTGGGATAGAGCAAAAAAGAAGGGGGATGTGACTTATCAATTTTACAAAAATATACTGTCGCATATATCAAAATTGTATGAAGGCTGCAATGTATATAATTCCTTGGCGTATACCAAAGATATTAAAAGGCGCGGGATCTATTTTGCAGCTTCCAGAGTTTTTAAAGAAAAAGAAGCTATCTAATATTTTGATTGTGACAGGACCTAACATTTATAAACGAGGGCTGCTGGATGAATTAGAAAAAGGATTGCATCAGGAAAATTTGTCATATTATATTTTTGATGACGTTTCACAAAATCCGACAGATACGGAAGTAGAGCGCGGTGTAGAGATATTCAAGCGAGAAAAGTGTAGTTGTATTGTTGCAGTCGGTGGTGGTTCTCCAATGGATTGTGCAAAAGCAATCGGTGCGAGAATAGCACGTCCAAGGAAATCAATAAGACAATTGCAGGGGGTATTTAAGGTATTAAGACCTATCCCATTATTTATTGCAGTTCCGACAACTGCCGGAAGTGGTTCAGAGACTACGATCGCGGCAGTGATAACAGAAGAAAAAACACATCATAAAGCAGCAATTAACGATTTATGTCTGATGCCAAAGGTGGTTATTTTAGATCCGAAACTGACAGTTGCATTACCTCCTTCTGTTACAGCAGCAACGGGAATGGATGCATTATGTCATGCAGTAGAAGCGTATACGAATGATAAATACAATACAGAATTTGAGCGAGATTTATGCAGGCAGGCTGTAAAATATATTTATGACAATCTGTATACAGCGTATCAGGATGGAGAGAATCTGACAGCCAGACAGAAGATGCAGCAGGCGGCATTTTATGCAGGAAGAGCATTTACAAGAGGGAGTGTAGGATATGTTCATGCAATAGGTCATACGTTAAGCGGGCTATATGATGTCCCCCATGGATTGGCGATGGCGATGTTACTTCCGCAGGTTATGAGGGCATATGGAAGTGCTGTGCATGAAAAATTAGCGGAGTTATGTGATGTCTGCGGTATTGAAGCAGAGGATACTGGCAAACAGTCAAAGGCAGAGGCATTTCTTCAATGGATTGATGAGATGAACGAAAAGATGGGGATTCCAAAGTATCCGGATATGATTCAGAAAAAGGATATTTCAAAGATTGCCACGTGGGCAGAGAAAGAGGGAAATCCTTTGTATCCGGTACCGGTTGTGTGGAAAAAATCAGAGTTTAGCCGATTTGTAAATCAGTTATACGATGATAGCAAGGAAAATATGTAAATATTTAGAAATATTAAGCGCAGGATAAATTACCCTGCGCTTAAATCTCGTATTTATTATTCAGCAGCTTCCTCATCTGCTTCTTCAGCAGCATCGGCAGCAGATACGTGAACCTCTGTAATTGTAACTACAGTAGCTTCAGCATCAGTCATCAAATCGACGTCTTTGTCCTGAGCAATTGGCAGATCGCATACACGAATCGTATCGCCGACCTTTAGGTCTCCGACATCAACTTCAACTTTTTCTACCAGTGCAGCAGGAAGTGCCTTGAATGAAATCTCATGTAGCATCTGCTGTGGAACACCGGCGGCAAGTTTTTCAAGATTAATCAGATGTACTTCAGCAGTAGAGTGAACTTTTTCATTACTTACTAATGCCTGAAAATCAATCTCATCGACATAACCTTTCAATGGGTTATAATCGACCTCTTTAATAAGTGCATCATAAGTCTGTCCGTCAACTTCGAGCATTATCTGACCACCTTTTCCTTCGTCTTTTAGAAGCTGGTCAACAGCACGTTTGTCCATCTGCAGTGGAATGGATTCTGTCATCTCGCGACCGAACAGATTACCGGTTACAAATCCTTCGCGTCTAAGTTTTTTGGCTTTTGTTGTCATGTTTCTTTTTTCAGCTTTTAAAGTATTCATTTATCTTTTCCTCCAAATACTGAATCACGCTTAGCAGCCTTCAACTTTTTCTATAAGTAGGTTTTGTTAAGTTCTATTTCCTTGTTACAGTTTTATTATAGCACCACGTGTCAAGGGGAAAACGTGGAAAACTGTGGAGAAAATGTGAAAAATCAAATATGATTTTGTGAACTCTGTGAATAATTAAAAATAACTTACAAGAGGAGTCGGAAAACTTTTGTTTTATCTAAAATATAGATAGAACAGATCATAAATAAATGTGCCAGTAAAGTACTGACAATTACTCCATTTGATGTGAGTAGGAATCCACTGTAAAACCCGAACCAGCAAATGAAACCAGAATATGCTCCCATTAATATCAGTAGAGGAAGTTGTTGGACAAAACCATGTATCGTACTTAAAAAATCGTGCATTGTAAAATCGAAGTATATAAAACGACCGACTGCGAGTGTAATAAAATACATCATGAGTGAATCATAGTTATCATCATTGTAAATGAATTTGATGTATAGCAAAATCAATATAATATAGAAGGTTGAAACCAGACGTATGGAAGCCTTCTGATCGGAATCAAGTTCTTCCAGAGGAACAAGTACAATATCAAGCCATCCGTTTAGGATGACAGAGAAGCAGAGAAACAGCAACAACAATAAATCCTGGTATTTTTCCCAATACACAGAGACTGCAGGAATTCGCTCATCAAGAATATAGTATAATGATAAAAAGATGAGAATTGAAGTGCTGGCAAATACCATTTCAAAAAAACTTTCGATAACAGTGAGCTCTTTCGCCTGATGTTCGCGATTTAAACGACGTATTTTACGAGTAGTTAAAGAATCATCTTGCAATTTTTTATGCATTTGCAATTTAGCAATGCATAGGACAATTGTAATTACAATGATAAGTCCCAGAAGAGAAGCTAGCAGGTAGACTCCAATATTTTTGAAATTAAAATAATGTGTAGCATAGTATGTATTCATGAAAATTCCACCTTTCGCAAATATTATAACACAGTCGTGCAAATACAGAATAGAGTTTCTTTTACAGGAGGGTAAAAGAAAAATCATATTAAATATGAGCAATTCAGGATACCCTCTTGTAGAAATTGCAAAGATTACAGATATGACAGAAGAAAAAGTGAAAGAAATTTTAAAACATAATGACGTGAAATTGTAAGTTATTTTAATTCAGATAAAAATTTTTCTACCTCAACCGGAATTCGCTCATCTCTCCAGGCAAGGAGAATTTCTGTCGAGAGGTTTGTATTCTTAATAGAATAAGCATAAAGACAGGGGTTGAGTTCTCTCATGGAAGAAGGGAGGATGGCAACCCCTAAAC
>SKER01002819.1_pt1 | contig 10675 bp, 9 predicted proteins | sample 4826961 | NCBI WGS metagenome assembly SKER01 (sample SAMN11008804, study PRJNA524170) | human gut metagenome | biome: Human fecal sample; material: Feces; isolation source: fecal sample from pouch patient p47 | host: Homo sapiens | place: Israel: Tel-Aviv | collected 2016-11-16
TTCCCAACTTAGAGTATAAACATTCTTTCCATGTTCATCCGTACTGGTTCCAAGTACACCATCTGCTTCTCCGACCTTTACGGTTTCGTACACTGTATGCTCATTATCAAATAGGGACTGCTGCCCCGGCTGGATAATTGAGCAACGGACAGTGTAGCTTTCTTCTGCTTCTTTTGACGAGTAAACATGTAAAAAGTTTTCTGCTCGTTCAAATTTCTGCGCATTGTCCATTTCAAAGCCGTCCGGCACATAATGATCGCTGTATCCATCCGGCAATCGTTCCAGCGGTTCGCCATCCACCTGATAAGTCATCAACTGCATCTCAATGGGCAGAAACTTTTGAATCATCGTGTAGACTGCCTTGCGGAAGTCTGCGCTGACCGCAAGTGCGCCAAGGGTCAGCACCACCAGCGTCAAGGCTGCAACCAACACCCGTTTCAACATCGGACGGTGTTTTTTCCTCCGTAATGCCACTGCCATTCGTTCATCCCATTGAGAAGTATCCGGGTAAAGTTCTTCAAGTTGTTCTGGTGTTGGCAGTGTATCCAGTTCCTTTTGTGCATCTGCACGAAGTGCAATCATCAAGGCCGCTTCAAATGAAATGTTTGTCTGCTCACTCATGGTTACTCAACTCCTTCCATAATAGTTTTCTCCCTCGAAAGAGCCGTGTTCGTACCACTTCGTCCGTTAATCCCAGCGATTTCGCAATCTCACGATTTGTATATCCCATTGCCAAAAGGCGTAATGGGTCACGATATTTCGGTTTCATTTGTCCAATCAGTTCTGTCAACCTCTCGATATTGTCAACACTGATTATTGCATCATCTGGCACTGGCGCATTATCCTCAATATCTGGGATTTCTTCCAGCGATTCTTCGCGCCGCTTGCGAAGCTGATCATACGCACGGCTTCTACTACAACTAACGAGATAGGCAGCGAGTTCGTGACAGTTTTCTCGATGAATTTTAGAAAAATTTTTTGCAACGTACAAAAACACCTCTTGTAGCACGTCCTCTGCCAAATACGAATCATCCATGATTTTGTAAGCGGTATGGTAAACCAGCCGTTTGTATGTATTGTATACCTCGGTAAACTCTTCTTCAAAGCTTCGATCATCAAGCACACTTAGATATAACGCAAGCAACGCAATCACCTCTATCTACATTGATTGTGTGTAGTGTACCACGAACCAATAAAAATGTCGAATACCACTAATATTGTAAAGGAGCGTGATGCCATGACTCAACCCAAAACTGACCTTGCCTACCTCCGCAGCGAGAAAGCCAAAGCGGAGCAGCAGCTTCGCTACTACAAGCACCGTGAGAAAATTCTGGAACATCAGATACCGGAGTTGACCCGAAAAGCCCGTGTGCATCGTCTGTGTACCCGTGCCGGAATGCTGGAAAGCTTTCTGGTCTGTCCGGGAGAACTGACCGATGATCAGGTGATGGAGCTTTTGAAGATCTCGTTCCGTCAACCGGAAGTTGTGCTGGCTCTTGCAAAGATGATTCACGACCTGCACGAGAGCCGCAGCGTTCCGAACCCTTTAGAATAAAGGGCGCAATTATACACCGTTCCGGTGAAATTGCGGTCTTGCAGACGGCTCAATGAAATCGAAGCTGGCGTTTGTGCACCAGCCCGATTCCATCCCAAGGAAAACTGCATTTTCCTTGCGCTGCTTTGCAGCTATCCTTTTGCGGCTCCCGCCTGAGATCGAAGCGCATGGCACTCCGTTCTAAGGCGGCGAGCAAAACCGAATACAATTCCAGACCGTTCACCAAGAGCAATCTTGCTGGGCGGTCTTTTTGTTTGGGGGTGATGCCTATTCCGTGTCCGCATTTCAAAATCACCATCGTCAAGCGCAGCCAAGGACAGTCCGCTGTTGCCGGGGCCGCTTACCAAAGCGGCGAACGGCTGTTCAGCGAGTACGACCAGAGAACAAAATTCTACAACAAGAAGAAAGAGCTTGTCCACGCTGAGATCATGCTGCCATCCTATGCGCCGCCCGGATATGCAGACCGGGCGACCCTCTGGAACGCCGTAGAAGCTGTGGAGAACCAGTGGAACTCCCAGCTTGCCCGGCGCATCGTGCTGGCGTTCCCGGTGGAGGTGCCGAAGGAGCAGTATTTGTCCATGATAAAAGAGTTTTGTCAGGAGCAGTTTGTTTCCAAAGGGATGATTGCCGACTTTGCCATCCACGACAAGGGAGATGGAAACCCACACGCTCACATTCTGCTGACGCTCCGGGCAATAGATGAACACGGCAAGTGGCTCCCGAAAGCCAGAAAGGTGTACGACCTTGACGAGAACGGTGAGCGCATCCGGCTCGCTTCCGGCAACTGGAAGTGCCACAAGGAAAACACGGTGGACTGGAACGACCAGAAGTATGCCGAGGTCTGGCGGCATGGCTGGGAGACCATTACCAACCGCTATTTGGAAGCGGCTGGCCGCCCGGAACGTGTTGACCTGCGCTCCTTTGAGCGACAGGGCATCCAGCAGATACCGACCGTGCATCTCGGTCCCGCCGCACACCAGATGGAAAAGCGTGGAGTGGAAACTTTTCTCGGCAACCTGAACCGGGATATTCGCGCCGCCAATAGCCTGATGCAGTCCATCCGCAGTGCGATTCGTGGGCTGCAACGCTGGATCGCAGACCTGAATGAAAAGAAGCAGATTCTTTTGGATGCACTGGAACAAGCCAAGGAGCCAATGCTGTCCGACCTGCTGGTGGATTACTTCAACCTCCGCAACGAGCAGCGCAGCGATTGGTCTGGCAAGGCAAAACTGAAATGCACTGTCCGAGACTTTGAGGAAGTCAAACGGGCGGTGGACTATCTGAAAGCCCATTCTCTGAACACCATCGAGGATCTGGATACCGCAATTTCTAACCTGAACCAGACCGCCGCCCCTCTCCGTAGGCAGTTGAAGCAGAACGAAAACCGTATGCGGGCAATCGCCCAGATCAAGGATGCTGCCGCCGCCCATGCCAAGCTGAAGCCCATCCACGACACCTTTATCAAGAAGAACTTCAAGTTGACCAAGGACGCTTATGCCGCCCAGCACAAAGAGGAGCTTGACACCTTTAATAAAGCTGTCCGCACTCTGATGAAACTGAACGGCAGCACAGCGGTAGATTTTTCGGCATTGGATGCCGAATTTTCTGCGCTGCAATCCGGCAGCGCAGAACTGCGTACCAAACTGGAAACCTTGCAGCCGGATGTCTCTGCCCTGAAAAATATCCGCAAGTATATCGACATGGTGCTGAATAAGCAGCAGCTTTCCACACCGGGCGGCAAGCCCCCGGAGAAGGAATCGGTGCTGAAACAGCTGGAGCAGCTTCAGCAGAAAAAGTCCAACTACAAAACGATTTCTACCACCCCAAACCGCGAAGAATCGCTCTAAACGATCTTTCTGTCACCGATATGCCGTTGCAATCAGTGGCAGAAGTACATAATTCATTTGTTTTTTGCTGGCTTTTGGCTATTCTCGCTGGCTAGTGAGTAGAGGCGTACTTTTAAGGCAGAAATTTTCTCCAACACCCCCCATTTTAGGCCACTTTTTCTGTTAATAGTAGAAGCGCCTCTTTGAAAGCCGGTCATTTGTGACCTTTTTGTTAATTCTCAAAAAGATGGTTGTCTTTGGGCTGTTTTCGTTGCCTACCTATTGAGAGGATTTTTTCAAAAGCGGAGATTTGGTCTCAAGAATTACAATTCAATTACAAGTTTCTCACCAATGCTACGAAACAGGCGTTCTCGATGCCTACCAAGTGTAGGGCATCTTTTTCAAGACCATTCTCGGACTATTATGACGTTTTGTTTACAAAATTGCTTGCAATGCTACGAAATGGCCTTTTTCATCGGCTACCAAGTAGAAGGATGTTTTTCGTCCGTCAAAGTCCAGAAATCTTCCATATGTTCCTTGACAAGTGAATAGTTCAATCGTCCGGTACTTCACAAAAGGTACTTCTGTAACTCGCAGCCCGGTCATAACGAAGACGGGGTGGCTGAAATGCCAATGGTGCGGTGCAAGCCCGCCGCCGGACGATTCCCCACTCCTAGGGAAGTCGAGGACCAATATGGGAGACCTTAACTTATTAACGCAGTTGAGCACTTGTTTCGTGCTTTTCTGCGACTGGAGAATTGGAACCCTCCAATTCTCGTTACATACTCTTTGTTCCTGATTTCTGCTTCAGCTGGAGGTGATCAACATTTCAGAATATCTTACCACGCAAACTCTGCTGCCGCCGTTTCTCCCATACCCACGCTTCCTTTTGGAACTTGACCTGAGCCAGACTGCAAAAATGACTTATGTGCTGCTGCTCGACCGTGCCACGCTCTCGCAGAAAAATCTCTGGATAGATGAACGTGGTTTCGTGTTTGTCATTTTTACGATTTGCTCTTTGGCTGAGCAGCTAGGGCGCAGCACTGTCAGTGTTTCCAGTGCGCTTAAGGAATTGGACGCTGCGGGATTGATTGAGCGCAGACGAACGCGGTTTTCTTCGCCCAATCACATCTTTGTGAAAATTCCAAATGTTGAATAGTTCTGCGTTTTTCACGATTCAAGAACCGCCAAAATCACGATTCTGTGATGCAGATTCTTAATGGCATCTGCAAAAGATATTTTTCCTATGCAGTATAGCAGCCTTTAAGACTGTATCGAAGAAAACTTTCACCTAACCAACGTAATAAAACAAAAAGAGAAAAACGAATAGAATCCATCCATTCCTTTCCGTATTTGCACCACATGAATGAGGAGGTCTGCCCTTGAACAAAGAAAAATCTGAGAAGAAGCCCACCACACGCAAACGTGCGCCGAGAAGTCCGAAGTCCGTGCGCCTGATCGTGGAACGCCATTATATCGGCAATGTGCCGATGAATACGCTTTTTCAGCGGCTTGTGGAAGAAGAAATTCGTAAAACTGCCGAATCGTATCTCGCCGCTGGCTAATTGGACGTTTTACTGCGGAAAAGGGCTTGCATCGTCACGCAGCATCCGCTACAATGTGATTGATGAGGTCTCTTTTCCATTATGGAGGTACACATGGAAAAGGACAAAAAAGTAACTGCTTTATACTGCCGACTGTCAAAAGATGACGGTTCAAACAGCGAAAGCCTGAGCATCCGCACTCAAAAGTCAATGCTTATGGAGTATGCCACACGCAACGGTTTCGGGAATTGCCAGTACTATGTTGATGATGGTTACAGCGGTACGAACTCTGACCGCCCTGCCTTTCAGGAACTTCTGGATGATATCCGGGAAGGAAAGGTGGCAACAGTCATTACCAAAGACCAGTCCCGACTTGGACGCAACCACATCGAAACCGGAACGTATATGGAAATCTTCTTTCCTGAACACGGTGTCCGCTATATTGCAATCAACGATGGTTATGATTCCAACGAGCAATCTCAGATGGATATTGCCCCGTTCCGAAACATCATCAATGAAATGTACGCCAAAGACACTTCCCGAAAGATCAAGAGTGCCCTTCGGACACGCAAGAAAAGTGGAAAGTATATCTCCAGCGGCGCACCGTTTGGCTACCAGAAAGACCCTGCCGACCACAATCACCTTGTGATCGACCCGAACACCGCCCCCGTTGTTGAGTATATCTATTCAATGGCAGAGGAAGGGCTGGGGCTTCACCGCATCGCCAAGCGGCTCCACGATGAAAAAGTCTTGAAGCCGTGTTACTACAAGAAAGAGATGTTTGGCCGCTTTATTGATGATGAAAAGATGTATGATTGGGACAGTGCCTATATCAGTCAGGTTCTGCACAGCCCAGTCTACGCCGGACACATCATCTACGAAGCCAAGCCCACCGTGTCCATGAAATCCAAAAAGCGGCGTTATATTCCGTTTGAAGAACGCGCTATCGTTCCGAATACACATGAAGCAATCATCCCACAAGACCGTTGGGAGAACGTGCAGCGAATCCTTTACAGCCGTTCCAGTAGTTTTATGTGCGATAAGACCGACTACGACAATATCTTCAAAGGCATCGTCCGCTGTGCAGACTGCGGCAGAACGATGTTAGTCAAGGTCGAGCACAGGCGCAAACGTAACAGTGTTCTGGATCAGACCTTTTATTGTTGCAGCACTTATCGGAAATATGGTGCGAAAGCCTGTGACTCGCATAATTTGGAAGCCCGTGTTCTGCATGAAGCTGTCTTTGCGGACATTCAGGCACACGCAAAGGCCGCTGTGAGCAATCGGGAAGCCCTTGTGAAGAAGATTGCAAATCAGATGCACCTCCGGGTGTCCTCTGACCGGGCGCAGCACAAACGGGATTTGAAGCAGTGTAAAGCACGAATCGCAGAAATCGAAGACCTGTATGCAAAACTTTATGAGGACGTATCAAAGGGACTTCTCCCGGAGAAACGTTTTCAAATGCTTGCAGATCGCTACGACAAAGAACAGGCTGAACTGACCGAGAAGATTGAGCAGTACGAGCGGGAAGGCCGTGCTGAACACGATCAGCTGGACAAGATTCAGGATTTTATTGATGAAGTCAGCAAGTACGCTGGTATCACCGAACTGAACTATAAGATTCTGCATCAGCTGATTGACAAGATTCTGGTATCCAGAGCGGAAAAGGTCGATGGCGAATACGTCCAGAAAATCCAGATTTTCTACCGCTTTATCGGCCCATTGGATGCCATCGAGTAACAAAGTCAGAAAAGTCACCTCCGAGAACTATCCTACAGACGCAGGGCGTGAGGGCGAACTCATCTTCCGGCTGGTGTACCAGCAAGTGGGCTGCAAAAAGCCCTTCTCTCGTCTGTGGCTGTCCAGCATGGAGGAATCTGCCATCCGGGAGGGCTTTGCCCACCTCAAACCGTCAACTGAATACGATGCGCTGTACAATGCAGCACTCTGCCGGGAACGTGCCGACTGGATGATCGGAATCAATGCGTCCCGGCTTTTTTCGTGCCTGTACGGTCAACCGCTGGCGGTGGGGCGTGTTATGACCCCGGTGCTTGCCATGACGGTGGTGCGGGAAGCCGCCATTGCCGCCTTTGTGCCGGAGAAGTTCTACACGGTAGATCTGGAACTGACCAGCGGCTGCACGGCATCCAGCCGCCGCATTCCCGAAAAATCCGTTGCCGAAAACCTGCTGGAAGCCTGCCGAAAGGAGATGGTAGCAACGATCCAGCGCATCACCCGCAAGGAAAAATCCGAAAATCCGCCGCCGCTGTACGATCTGACCACCCTTCAGCGAGATGCCAACCGCCTGTTGGGATACAGCGCACAGCAGACGCTGGACTATGTGCAGAGCCTGTATGAGAAGAAACTTACCACTTATCCCAGAACTGATAGTTGCTATATCACTGACGATGACGAGGAAATGCTGGAGGAACTGACTGAGGAACTGGAAAGTTTTCTCGATATTACTCCGGCAGATGTAGACGAGGCTGTGCCCCGGACACGGCGCACCGTCAACCGGGAAAAAGTCACCGACCACCACGCCATCCTGCCCACCCGTAGTATGCTGCATGCCGATTTGGATGCACTGCCCAAGGGCGAGCAGAACGTCCTGAAGCTCATCATCGCCCGGACACTGATGGCAGTCAGCAAGCCCTTCCGGTATCTGGAAACCCTGCTGACCACCGAATGTGCCGGAGAGGAGTTTACCGCCAAGGGCAAGGAGGTTCTGGAAGAAGGTTGGAAAGCGGTGGAGCGCAAGGTGCTGGCAGACATCCTGAATCGGAAGCAGGAACTCACCGCCCTGCCCAACGCAGCGGAAAACGAGTGCGGCATCCTCAACGCCGAACTGAAAGAGGGGCAGACCTCGCCGCCGAAGCATTTTACCGAGGACCTTCTGCTTCATGCGATGGAAACCGCTAGTGCGGATAGTATGCCGGAGGGCGTGGAGCGTCAGGGCATCGGCACCCCGGCTACCCGTGCCACCACCATTGAAAAGCTTGTGCAGAAGGGCTTTCTGGAGCGCAAGGGCAACAAGAAAACCAAGGTGCTGCTGCCCACGGATAAAGGAAAAGCCCTCATCACTGTGATGCCCGAAGAAATCCAATCCCCGGAAATGACCGCCGATTGGGAAACAAAGCTGCTGCAAATCGAACATGGCGAAATGGAGCCGAGCGAATTTATGACCGAGATCAATACGATGATTACCGAACTGGTAAAGAACACGGAAATGAAAAAAGGAGCGAATGCACTTATGAAAAGCAAGATTATTGGTGTCTGCCCGAACTGTGGTAAGCCTGTCGTGGAGCGTGAAAAAGGCTGGTTCTGCGAAAACCGGGAGTGCCGCTTCGTGCTGTGGAAGGACAATGCGTTCTTCAAGCGTCTGGGCAAGCGGCTGGACGCTCATGTGGCGGACAAGCTGCTGCGGGACGGCCGGGTCCGCCTGAAGGACTGCAAGAGCGCCAAGGGCAAGACCTACAATGCCACCGTCCTGCTGTCCTGTGAAGCCGATGGCCGCAGCAAGTTTTCGCTGGAATTTGAAGGTGGGTGCTGATGGAGCAGATAAAAGAAGCGGTCTACCTTATCAACGATGAACGCTATCTGCATCTCCGGGAAAACGGTGCAGGAGTCGGTTTTGCCACCTACAACAAGGTAACTGGTGAGCCGCTGGAAAGCGGGCAGATCTCGGAAAAGAACCTGCCGCCCGATGGCAGGAACGCCATTTCTGCCGCCCGGAACTGGTATCTGTTTGAACTTTCGGACGATGACCGCAAGGTCATCCAACAGGAAAGCGTGAAGATCCTCGAAAACATCCCGCAGGCGGGCATCGGCAGGCGGCGCATCTGGGAGCCGGAAACGCTGCCGAAGGATATTCGTCTTATCAACAGCCATTATGATGACCTCTATCGCATTCCAGATGGCGGCGTGATTCAGGTGGATTACCCGGATGGGCGCAGCTTTACGGCACGGGTGGAACATCTGGATGATTACCACTTTGACATGGGCGGTTTGGGCAATGTGTTCCACATCTGCCAGTTTGCCGAAGTCATGGAACGAAACCATGCAGACTTCTACCCGGAGATTCAGACACAGGACGAGCAGGCGGCGTGGGAACTGGGCGGAAAAGGCTACCTTGCCATCCAGTCCTGTGAGGATGGATGGGACTACACCCTCTACCACAGCGATTATTCCGTGATGGACGGCGGGCAGTTGGATGCCCCGGAACTGACCATTCAGGAAGCCCGTGAGCAGATTCTGGAAGCGCACCACATGGAAAAGGGGCGGCGGCTGTTGCAGGACTACGATGCCGTCATGGACAAAGTTTCGGAAGCCGAGGAACTGAGTGCAGACCATCGCCCTTCCACACTGGAAAAGCTGGCAGAACTGGCAAGTGATACGTCTGCGCCAAAATCGTCTGCACGTTCTGCGCCTGAACTGTGAGGTGGACGATGCAGCAAAAATGGAACCAGAATTTTGACGGTGAACCCATGACGGACATCCCGCAGAAGTTTCTGAACGCAGGGTGCGATGTTTATATGGTGATGCAGCTGAGGCATGACGAAAAAATCTTCGATGAAAGATTTGCTTCCATGCGGGAGTTGAATCGTCGAGGCAAAACGCCCGACCCGGAGCATTACGAGGTCACCTACTATGCTGATCTGCCCGCCATGTGGCAGGATGTGCCGGACAACGAGGTTCTGGAAGAACTGTTTCAGATGTTCAACCTCTCCCGTCCGCAGGATTTTGAGGGGCACAGCCTGTCGGTCAGCGATGTGATTGCACTCAAACGCAATGGCGAGATATCTGTGCATTATGTGGACAGCATCGGCTTCAAGGAACTGCCGGGGTTTCTGGACAAGCAGCCGGAACGCCATTCGGTACTGATGAATCTCAAGGAAAAGTGCGATGCCCCGGAGTGCAATCCTACCGTCTGCCGGAAAGCGAGGGATGAACATGAACTTTGACCACGAGGAATTGACCCTGATGATGCTCTACAACACCGGCACCCGGCTGGGGCTTATCCACGAGTTGCGGCTCATGCAGTGCTACCTGATGCCCGATGAAACTGCCCTGCGGGAACTGTCGGAGGGCGTTATCGAAAAGCTGAAACTGCTGACCGATGCGGAGTTTGCCGAACTGGAATTTCCACTGGACTGATCTTTGCCGCCTGCGGGCGGCGTACATATTCTCTTTTTGCATTTGGTGTGATATACTGAACTCGACAAATCGGAATTTGTCTTGACTTTATAAATTTCCCCGCCTGATTTGCCCCGTTCATTGTCCAGATAGTACATATAGCAGTGGTCACAGCCCTCACTGTATTTGCGGCAGCCATGCCAGGGATTCCAAATATCACTGCTCATACCGATTCCTTTCCAGTTCGCAAATCAGACTGTGAGGCATTCTTCGTGGCCCACGTACCGCACCAATCCCATAGGCTTTCAGCTTCTCAAACGGGAGAAAAGACGGGTTGTACTGATCCAGCTTTTTCAATCTCATCACATGGTTCATATGTACGTTGCCATCATCATAATGGTAAGGAATATTGACTTCTGTAGCTTCGCACCGATATAGAACAGCGGAAACCGGGGCCGTAACATATAGACAGACAACATCGCCAACGGCTACTTCCTCCTGTTTATAGCCTTGGTCAGTAGTTTGATACTATGTACGAACTTTCTGCGTACTTGCTTTCGTTTTCGGATACCGTACAATATTTATACAATGAATCGTCAAGAGAGGAGGCAACAAGG
>SKER01001249.1_pt2 | contig 10640 bp, 8 predicted proteins | sample 4826961 | NCBI WGS metagenome assembly SKER01 (sample SAMN11008804, study PRJNA524170) | human gut metagenome | biome: Human fecal sample; material: Feces; isolation source: fecal sample from pouch patient p47 | host: Homo sapiens | place: Israel: Tel-Aviv | collected 2016-11-16
CTATAACTTATTAAAGCTAAATCTTCATAATTTTTAGTAGTTTTAGTAATCGAAAGAAAATAAAAAGAAACAGATGCTGTTATTACGGCGTTTATGAGTAGAAATCTAACTCAATGAAAAGAAAGAGAAAAGAAACTAGTTCTGTTCTCGTGGTATAATACAATTGTGGTAAGAGATATTGGGCCGCGTAGTCCATTTGAGCCACACTCTTCCTATATGAGAAGGGTTACGACAACACTAAGTCCCTTTTACTAGAGCCAATAGCAAAAGGGACTTTTCTAATATATAAAAAGACCCCACACTATAATGTAGTGCAGGATCTAATGTCGTTCGTCCCCCTCGCAGAGAAAGGATCGATAATATCCATCGATACCATACAGCTTGTTAGCGCACTGCTTGTGGTTCTCTGGTTGGTGGCTATCTCAATTATAAGATGATATTGCAGTGAATGAAAGGACTTTCGGCACATGAGCGCTTACCAAGCACTTATGTTAATGTTGGCATTTGCAACATTTATTATCGCATTGTTAACCTTTATTTTCACATTTTGTGCATAATAAAAGACCGTCCTCGTATAACTTTGGCGAGTTGCAGGACGATCTTTTATTAGTTAATCTGTAACATGGCCACCGTCTTTGAAACGGGCCTGCTTTTTGTGTATCTACATTATAGCATAAAAGAGGGGAATTGAGTAGCCAGTGAATACTCAGTGACGTGTTCATGAGTCTTTTGTGTTATAACTAGTCATTAAAATTCTTGTTTTAATGCGAGGGAAATAACCTAAAACAAAAATTTTAATGACAGGTAGATAAACAAGAAAACAACTATCCCCTATGGTAGTTGTCAATAGTATCAACCACTGCTCATTCATGTTATAATATAGATACACGAAATGCAGGCCCGTTTCAAAGACGGTGACCTGGTTACTTAGAACTAATATCGTCCGTAACCGGCCAAAGTTAGTAGGACGGTTTTTTATTATGCACAGAATGTGAAAATAAAAGTCAGCAAAGCAACTATAAAAGTTGCAAAAGCCAGCATTAACATAAGTGCCTGGTAAGCGCTCATGTGCCGAAAGTCCTTTCATTCACTGCAATATCATCTTATAATTGAGATAGCCACCGACCAGAGAACCATAAGCAGTGCGCTAACAAGCTGTATGGTATCGATGGATATCATCGATCCTTTCTCTGCGAGGGGGACGAACGACATTAGATTCCACGCTGCATTATGGTGTGGGATCTTTTTATATAATAAAACCCCTTTTGCTATCAGCACTAGCAGAAGGGGTTTTGTGTGTGGTGGCTCAAATGAACTACCAGTTTTTCCTACAACTATATTATACCATAGCCAAATAAGTTCTATAGCTGTGCTTATAAAAGCTTAGTTTTATAAGGCAATTAACCAATTACACAAATCAATAGTTATATCTTATATTTCATTTTCCAATTTTAATGCTCTACGATACTTATCACCCGACGGGATAACATCATAAAAGTCAATATAATATTTACTATTAATTTTCATAACATGAGTTCTTACAAAATAATCTTCAATTAAATCAATAAGGGTTTCATCCTCATCAATTTTCTTGGATTTTAAATTTTTCTTGATTAAAAAGTCCTTAAGTGAATCAATGTTATCAAATTCCCCTAATGCTTTTTTATTAACATCTCTTTTTAAGGTAACATCAGTATAATCAGTCAACCCCCATCCGTAATACTTTTCAGTAAAATTAGTCCAAGAATTTGCATCAGGACTAAGCTTGTACACTTCTACGTAATCATGTATTAACGTATTTAGACTATTGTCCAATTTATTTCTATATTTTTTCAGTTTCTTTTCAGAAATTGAAGCTAAATTATGTTTTCTCTCAGTTGCAAAGGGATCATAAAATTTGAAATCTTTATAAACTACATATTCACTAAAGAATTCGGCTTGCCACGAATCGTCACTTCTAAAAGCAGAATCTGGGATTTCCCCAATTTGTTTTCCTTTAAGGAATATCATTTTATCCCAAATCTCGAACATATAATCCTTATATGGATTATAAGCCAAAGTAACCGTAGCATGATCAAAGACAGATGGTGCATATATATCAATATAGTCAGCATCGGAAACCAGCGCATAATTATAATCAACTGTGCGCAAACCAATTGTACAATTAGGCTCTTTATCGTAATTATCTAAACCAAGGGAATAATTATAATACGTTCCAGATAAATTAGGTACTTTTCGCGCATACTTCCTCAATTCAAGTTTTTTTGATGTTTTGTAATATTGATTGAAATCCAATGTCACTTATCCTTCCCCGATATAATTGGTACAAGTAAAGAAATTATAAGAATAACCCAGGTCGTAGGATTAGCCAACGAAAGAAGGCAAACAAAAGCTAAAATAACAATTGCTATAATAAACAACATCTTTCTACGCTTTCGAACTTCAGGCATATTGTGAGATTTTTCCCACTGCTGTTTTTCCCAGGCTTCACGCCTTCTCTCACGTCTTTTATTATCATAAGTCAATTTTCTCAACTCCGTTAATATGGATCGTTATCGTCATTAAATAGATGCCAAATTTTCTCGTGCTTTACACTTTCAGCATCCTGTTTTCCATTGTCACTACCTAAATAATGGAAAAAATAATAAACTGCCCAAATCATTGCAACAAGTGCAAGGAAACCCAGCATATCTAATCTCTCCCCTAGCGTATAATTAGTTAGTCAAATATTACTACTTGAACACAATAAAACATCCATTTTATAAACTATATGTGCCGTGCTTATTGCATCAATCTATATCAATTATTATTTATCTAGCTCTATTATATCATGCAAAATGTCATCCAAACTTATACCAAATACTCCTCCTCTTCATTACCTAGAAGAAAAGCTTCATAAGACTTAGTTATCAAGTAAAGGCTCGATGTGATTGATATACAAGTCATTTAGTTGAGAACGTACTTGCTTCTTCCAATCCATCATTCGCTTCAGTTCTGAATCCGCATTGGCTTCTTTGAAACGCTTAAATGCATCACGAGTCAGCATTTGGTTAACACCTGCTTGCTTAGAAACATGGACATCGTAGTGTTTAATAACAAACTTCAAATCATCTAAACTAACATGATATCTATCAGCAAATGCCATTAACTCTTGGTTGTATGCCTGATCAATCATCTTATTCAGCAATTGATCTACCTGCTGACCGGCATAGTTCTCAGGGTGTTGTTTAATCCTACCCCACAACTGACTGACGATGGTTGCAAGTGGCTTGTTAGTCTTACCCAAATCATCAATATAACCCTCGATTTCCTGGGCTTCTTGCTGATCTGCTGTTGGTAACAATTCTCCCTCGTCAGGAACATAAGCTTGAATCAGTGACAGAATGTATTGATAATTAACCGATTTGTCGATTACCGATTCAAGTTCATAATCGGTATCGACTGGCTCAGTAGGATCGTTGTCATCGTCCTTTTGCTGTTTTAATTGCTCCACCAGGGTTTCATAGGTTCCCTGCATCGCATCAAGTGTTCCCGAAGTCAAGTGGTATTCCTGCACAGGATCGACATTGTCAAATTCATCATAGGTTTGAACCGCGGCAAAAGCCTTATCAAACTTCTGATACTGTTTAACAAAGTCCTTCTTTTGCTCAATTGGCGTACTAGGATCAGTTAGAAGTTCGGGACTATCAGAGAAGACGTAATCACTTATGCCGTGATATGCTTCGTCAAACTTCTGCTTTGATTCATGCCATGACGGGGCAAGAACGTCTCCAATGCCTCCTTTTGAGTAAAGGGTCAGTGCATTGTCAATCTTTTTGCTGAACGTCTTTGGAAACTGAAAAGTAATGATGTTTCCGTACTTCTTATCCTGATCGAAAATCCGGTTAGTCCTTGAGAATGACTGAATGATGTTCTGTGGGTTCATTGGCGGCCGATCAACAAAGAGCGTTGAAAGATACTGGGAGTCAAAACCCGTCAGCAAACGATCAACAACAATCACCAGGTCTAGCCGCTCACTTTGCGGTTTGAATGCATCATTCTTTCGTGCTAAACGATCATTGATGTTCTTATTGTAGGCACCGACCTCATCCAAGCTAAAGCTCGTGCCATACTCTTCGTTATAATCATGGATGGCTTCCTTCATAAATTGTTGGTCACCAAGTGAGTCCTCATCATTCTGGGTGACTGAGAAGGTAATTGCTACCTTAGGAAAATCAGGTAAAATCTCCTTGATCCGCTTAGGAACCTCAATAGAAGTCTCACCATCCTTGATTGATTTAAACAGCTTGTAGTAACGCTTTGCTTGGTCGATTGGACGCATGTTCGCCGGACTGGTAGTAAGGATGGCTGAATAGGTATAGCCACGGTTATTAATATTCCGAATACCTAGAGTACGATAAGATAATTTAAGAATGCTCTTGGCTACCGCCTGCATATGGGCATCGCTAACGTATTGAGCGTTGAGCTTATCCTTATCGTCCTCATCGTCACTGTCTTGGTAAATATTTTGCATATCATTAATCTGGAAACCCAAGACTGCATGATCACGAATAGCATCCTTGATGGTATAGCTGTGCAGGCATGGACCATACTGCTGTTCCGTGGTTCGCGCTGCCTTACCATTTTCATCTCGACTGTTCTGTGGGAAGATCGGGGTCCCCGTAAAGCCATACCAAAGTGGTTGGATGTTGAAAAACTTATCAATTTCCATTTTACTTACTGGCGAGATAGTACGATGACATTCATCGACAATAAAAGCTAATTTAAGGTTCTTGAGCCGCTTAAACATAGCCTCATTACGTTCATCTGCCTGCCACTTAAATAAATGCTGCAGCTTCTGGCGCGTTGTTACTAAAACAGTACGTTCACCACTAGTTAGCTTCTTAGCAAGATTAATGGTACTCTCGGTTTCATTAACGTCAATTGAGTCATTGTTAGCATAGGACTGAAAGGCTTGAGTAGTTTGATTATCCAAATCCTTTCGATCAATAAGAAAAATTACTTTATCAAGCGAAGGAATGCTAAGGAGGTTGTGTGCTACTCGATAAGAAGTCAGCGTCTTCCCTGAACCAGTAGTATGCCAGATATATCCCGATTGCTGATGCTTAGACGCTTCAAATATTGCCTCAATCGCGTGGACCTGATACGGCCGAAGTAAAATAATGTGCTTCTGCTTACTATCCAAGACCGAGTAGTCAGCAACCATGTGATGCGCTGCTGGGATGGATAACACGTCTTTAGCAAAATCCAAGTAATTACGTACCGGGTTATTATTCTTGTCAACCCAACCACTGAGGAATTTCTCCCGCAGATGTTGATCGGCAGCCACATACTTAGTATCAGTGCCATTAGTAACGACAAACATTTGAATATTGGAGAAAATTCCATTGAATTTCTGCTCAGTAATATATTTCTGGATTTGATTGAAAGCTTGTAGGTAGGAACGCTTAGGGGTCTTCAACTCAATATGAATAACCGGCAACCCGTTAATCAAAAGAGTAACATCACCTCGCCGGTCATTATCCATCTCTTGACGGCGGCCCAGCTGTATCTGATGGGCCACCTCGTAGACAGAGGTACCCCCAGCAATATTGGTGTGATCAATTACCATCAGATTGATCGTGCCAACCGTCGTATCGTCACGCTGAATTGTGATTCGATATTGTCCATTAGCACCTGTAAAGTCTTGTGCAGCCTTGAAGAAGGTGGAGTGGTTAATCTGAGCTTTAATGCTGGCCTTTTCATTGGCAGTTAAAGGGACACCGTTCAGTACAGCACGATTGTTATTTTGCAGGATAGTGAAAAAGTTATCCCACAAATCATCTTCTGTCTTAATGTCTTCACGGAGTGTCCACTGTGACTCATCACGCGTTAATTGCTTGATGAGCTTATCTTCCATTTGTAGTTCTTGTTGTTGCATGTGATAACCTCAATTAATCTATTTGATTAGTGAGATTTTTAATAATAGTGTCAAGAACATTTGTCATCTCAATCTGCTTATTCTTGTCGTAATTATTAAATTTCTTAACATCGTCAATGATCGATAAATGACCTACTGTGTCCCACCATTTCAGCTTTGATGTTGGATTATCTTTAACGTCAGAAAGCTTAATTGTCAATAACTGATCCACATTTAAATTTAATAAAAATTGTTTGAAATAATCATTAAGACTTGGATTATCATTGAATTCTTTAAATACATCTAATGGTTTACTATATAGCATTGTTTTTTCCTCCTTAGATAAACATTTGTTGTAATAATGATTTTTTAAGTAGTTTAAGGTGATTTTGTTTACGCTGCTGAAGAGTGATGAGGGAATCAAGCTGTTGGAAAAACAATCCAATTTTTTGTTGCTCATTTAAATTTGGAATTAAAATGTTCCAATTTGTAAACATTGGTAACCGTAAAGAAGGTACCGTTCCCTGAGCATTTAACCTTAAAGCATGTTTTTTAAATTTATATTTAAACAGATTTAACAAATATAGTGGATTAACTTCTTTAAAATTATCAACCTTATAAACGCGTTGATGTAGTGCAAATTTCCCGTCATAATAATGGAAAATTTCACCAATTCGACCATCTCCAGGCACCAGAATAGCTTTGGTATCAAAGTCATACTCATTAAGTCGCTCTACTTTTTCTGAGCGTATAAAAAATGGATATTTACCATTATCAACAGAATCTTGATGATTTCGGGATCCTGTCTTGATTTCCGCTACTTCCCCCAGTCTCCGCTGCTCCCAATCATCATGAAACCCCTTAAATCGCAATATAGGCTGTTTACTATCTTTATCAGCAAACATTTTTTGCAATAATCCTTTTTTAAACTGCTTTAGAAGATCGAGTTTTCGTTGCTGGAGAGTGATGATATTTTGGCATAATGCAATGATATGGCCAACTTCTTTTTGCTCACTGTAATTAGGAATGTATAAGTTAAAATTTTCTACATTACTTTTAGAAATATTTTGTACTTTCGTTCCTGCACTCATTCTTTCAAAGAATATCTGATGTTGATTAATGGCATCTGTTAAAAAGAAGGGTGAATTATTTTTGTGCAGTTTAAGAAGTGCAACTCGTTGGTTTAGTACATAATAATTATCTCTGGGTATTAAAGTAGTCATTCCAACTAAGCCTGTATTCTGTTCACTTAATACCATTATTAAGTCGTTCTTAGATAAAGTATTATTTGTTGAATCAATATATTTCTCAGAAGAACAAAGATTGCCATTTCCATCTATAGATTTCAACGTTACTAACTCAAAATTCTGAGTTTCCGCGTTTCTAAACTGTTCTTCGTGACTTTTCCCGTTATAATAAGTTATTATTTCCCCCAACTTATGCTGCTCCCAATAGTCAGTGAAGCCCTTAAACCGAAGATTGGGCACCTTGCGTTTTATGTCTGCCATCATTTAATCTCTCCTTCCAGATTCTTAATGATGTCATTAATACCCTCCATCACATCATCGTCTTTAGAAGTGAGTTGTTTTAACATACCAACCAATTCCTGTTCATTATTTTGAATCTGGTTATTAACGTCCCGTAAATCTTTTGAAACCTGATGAAGATCTACTTCTGGCTCGGGTTCAAAAGTATCCACATAACGCGGAATATTCAAATTAAAGTCGTTCTCCTTGATCTCGTCAAAGCTAGCCAAGTGAGCATACTTATCAACGTCTTGGCGTTTTTCATAAGTATCAAGAATCTTAGTAATGTCTTCTTCGCGGAGATTATTTTGGTTCTTACCCTTCTCGAATTCCTTAGAAGCATCAATAAACATTACACTACGGTCTTGCTTATCCTTCTTTAAGACAACGATAGTAGTTGGAATCGACGTACTGTAGAACAAATTGGCTGGTAAACCAATTACAGCATCAATTGAACCATCTTCAAGTAACTTTTGACGAATTTTTCCTTCTTTAGCACCACGGAAAAGAACACCGTGAGGAAGGACAATTGCCATCGTTCCCGTATTTTTTAAGTGGTAAAAGCCATGCAACAAGAAAGCATAGTCAGCTTTAGACTTTGGCGCTAAAACACCATACTTACTGAAACGTGGATCTTCCAAGAAGCCCTTAGCTGCAGACCAATGCAAAGAGTATGGCGGATTCATAACCACCGCATCAAAGTTTGTTCTAGCTGATGGTGGCCAGTCGGCATCTAAAGTATCCCCGTTACGTAAGTGTTGATTAGCTGTATCTACATGGTGAAGAATCATATTCATTCGTGCCAGATTATAGGTTGAGGTGTTAATTTCTTGACCATAGTAAATGATTTCATCCTTTTGATGGTCACCAATATACTTTCTAAAGTTCAAAAGTAGTGAGCCGGAGCCCATAGCTGGGTCATAAACCGTCATTCCCTCTGGATAACTCTTTCCAACTAGAGTAAGACGTGTTAATAATTCTGAAACCTTCTGTGGAGTATAGAACTCCCCAGCTTTCTTACCGGATTCGGAAGCAAATTGGCTAATCAAATATTCATAGGCATCGCCAAGCGTGTCACCTGACGACTTAACCAACTCTAATCCACTAATAGCTGAAAGAACAGCACTGATTGTGTCAGCCTGCTTTTGAGCGTTGTTGCCTAGCCGACGTGAGAATAGATCGACGTCATCGAATAAGCCTTCAAAGATGTCGTTAGTTCCTTCAATTTCCTTAAAGGCATCTGCCAGGTTTACGATTTGGAATGAATGGTCATTAACGTGTTCCATCACCTTGGTGAAGGTGTTTTCAGGTGAAATTACATAGGAGAACGTGTCCATCAATTCATCATGGAGGTCTTCATCATCTGCATTTTCTTCGTATAGTTTCTGAGCTTCTTCAAGCGTTGTTTCTTCACGTCCATCGCCGATTTCGTCAGCAATTTCGTAGAGCATACTATCAGAAAGATATTTGTAGAAAATGATCCCCAAAAGGTAGTTCTTGTACTCGTTAGCATCCATTTTAGATCGTAATGCATCTGCTGCACTAAACAATGCGGCTTCTAAACTTTTAGTTTCATTTGATTGTGACATTTTATTATCTCCTCCGTTGGATATATTTTGTAGATTCTTGGTTAGATAAACATTTGTTGAAGTAGTGATTTCTTAATTGATTGATATTTGGCAAGTTTTTGTTGCTGGAGAGAAATAAGTTTATCTAATAACAATAGTGTTGTCGAAATTTTTTCCTGTTCACTTAATAAAGGAACAATAAATCTTAACTTTCGTAATTTATTGAGATACATATAGGTACGTGAACCACCTTGCTTTTGAATTAACGCAAATTTTTGCATCTCTTTACCATAATTAAGGTAGTAATATACAAAATACTTATCAGCAGATGTATTTAAAGTAAAAACCGGATATAGTGTACTTACAATGCCAAATTTACATAAGGTATTTATATTAAACTTAAAAAGATTATCATCTGACATATGTCTATATGTGAAATAACCATATGGGACAATATTATATCCCACGTTATCTTTAGAAGCTACTTGGTGCCCATCATAATAATCTTTTTGAAAGAAAATACCTTTTCTAGAAGAAGTAAGAACTGGATACTCGTTATTCTTAGTTGTTTTTTTCTTTTATTCAATAATATAAGTACCTAACTTTTGCTGCTCCCAATCATCATGAAACCCCTTAAATCGCAATATAGGCTGTTTGCTATTTTTTTCAGCAAACATCTTTTGTAAGAATCCTTTTTTGAGCTGTTTTAAGAGGTCTAGTTTTCGTTGCTGGAGAGAAAGAAAGTTATTCAAACATTCAATTATTTCACTTATACTTTGCTGTTCAGTTGTTTTCGGAACGTTAAAGTTAAAATTATTTATTTCATTTTCAGTTAGAGTAGGTACAGCTCCACCTATTTTTCTTGAAAAAACTTGCCTTTGAACTTTATCATTTAGCAAAATTATAGACATAAAGCTAGCATTTATTCGTTTAGGTTTAATGACAACAATTTGTGGATTTACTGTAGCTAGTTGTGACAGTTCCTTTATAAGAGCTGACTTTCCCAACGTAGAGCCGGTTTTTACAAATAAAACATACCCATTTTTTAGCTTTATTTCGGGAGATTCGTCGTATTTTTTTACTGTAATGTAGGTATCTTTACTAGTTTTAATAAGCCTATTTGAAACAATATTAGTAGGGCTGAATGCTAGAATCCCTTTATCCTTATTTACGATATCTTTTCTTGTATACCCTCTAAAGCCTATGCGCCCGTTTAAATCAGCAACATCTCTCAATTTATGCTGCTCCCAATCGTCAGTGAAGCCCTTAAACCGAAGATTAGGCACTCTTTGTTCTAACTTTTTCATTTAATTTCACCTTATAAAATACTTGTTTTACTTATTTTTTCGCGGATCTTTCATACCCGTTATTGCTTCCATTCCTTTAGTGGTAACAACCCATGCTTGACCAAATTTACGGATTGAACCGCTTGGAAATTTATCTGGATTTTGCTTATAGTATGTTCTTACATACCCATTATTTTTACCCCATATCTTGGCTGCCTCTTTGGCATCCATAATATCTGGGGTATCTAAATTTATATCTTCCATATATTTTCTCCAAATTATTTAATAATTCAATTATATGTTTAACACGATATCGTGTAAATATAAAAAAGAGAAATACTGACTGAAAAGTAGTCAGTAT
>SKER01002838.1_pt1 | contig 10624 bp, 9 predicted proteins | sample 4826961 | NCBI WGS metagenome assembly SKER01 (sample SAMN11008804, study PRJNA524170) | human gut metagenome | biome: Human fecal sample; material: Feces; isolation source: fecal sample from pouch patient p47 | host: Homo sapiens | place: Israel: Tel-Aviv | collected 2016-11-16
ACAAAATGATGAAAAAATTACCAGTTTATGATATAATAAACAAAAATATTTTATGAATGATTATGAAAGCGGGAGGACTCTGTTTATGCCAGATACCAGATTTATTACAGAATTTGACCAGTATTTATTTGGTCAGGGGACACACTATGACTTATATAATAAACTTGGCGCGCATCCTATGACAGTTGATGAGGAAGAGGGAGTATATTTTGCTGTGTGGGCACCGAATGCGGCAGCGGTTTCCATTGTTGGTGATTTTAATGAATGGGATGAGAATGCGACACCGATGGAACGTTTAGAACCACTTGGAATTTATCAGATATTTCTTACAGGGATAAAAGTGGGAGATATTTATAAATATTGTGTTACTGCACAGGATGGCAAAAAAACATTAAAAGCAGACCCTTATGGATTTCAGGCAGAACTCCGTCCGAACAATGCTTCTGTTGTGGCAGACATTTCTGATTTTAAGTGGCATGACAGCCGATGGATGAAGAAGAGAGAGAAATTTGATGATAAAAAGAATCCAATGTTTGTATATGAAGTACATCCGGGTTCCTGGAAAAAGCATGAACAGACAGAAGAAGATGAGGATGGATTCTATAATTACAGAGAGATTGCACATGAGCTGGCAGCTTATGTGAAAGATATGGGATATACTCATGTGGAACTGATGGGTATTGCAGAGCATCCATTTGATGGTTCTTGGGGATATCAGGTAACAAATTATTTTGCTCCAACATCCCGTCATGGTTCACCAGAAGACTTCCAGTATTTCATGGACTATATGCATGAACATAATATCGGTGTTATCCTTGACTGGGTGCCAGCACATTTCCCAAGAGATGCTTTCGGATTAGCAGAGTTTGACGGAACCTGCCTCTATGAATACGCAGATCCAAGAAAAGGAGAACATCCAGACTGGGGAACAAAGGTATTTGATTACGGCAAGACAGAAGTGCAGAATTTCCTTATCTGTAACGCGCTTTTCTGGTTAGAGCATTATCATGTAGACGGACTTCGTGTAGATGCGGTTGCTTCTATGTTATATCTTGACTACGGACGTGAAGACGGACAGTGGGTTCCAAACATTTACGGCGGTAACGAGAACCTTGAGGCAATTGAATTCTTCAAGCACCTGAATACAATCGTAAAGAAGAGAAATCCAGGAATCGTTATGATCGCAGAAGAATCTACCGCATGGCCAAAAGTAACGGATAAAGCAGAATACGGCGGATTAGACTTCAGCCTTAAGTGGAACATGGGCTGGATGCACGATTTCTTAGAGTACATGAAGCTTGATCCTTACTTTAGAAAATATAACCATACAAAGATGAACTTCGCAATGGTTTATGCATACTCCGAAAACTATATGCTCGTCCTTTCTCACGATGAAGTCGTTCATCTGAAATGCTCTATGATAGAGAAAATGCCAGGCAGCTACGAGGATAAATTCAAAAATCTTATGGCAGGTTATGCGTTCATGACAGGACATCCAGGCAAGAAGCTTCTCTTCATGGGACAGGATTTTGGACAGCATAGAGAGTGGAGTGAAAAGAGAGAACTTGACTGGTTCCTCTTAGATAAAGAGCCGAACCGCCATTTGCAGGCATTTGTAAAAGAATTACTTCATCTTTATAAAAATAATAAATGTCTCTACGAATACGACTGCTATCCAGAAGGCTTCGAATGGATCAATGCCGATGATGGTGATAGAAGTATATTCTCTTTCGTAAGACATTCCGAAAGCGGAAAGAGCAATATGCTCTTCATCATCAACTTCACACCAGTAGAACGTCCAGATTACCGTGTCGGAACAACTTGCCGAAGAAAGCACACACTTGTACTCAGCAGTGATGATAAAAAGTTCGGCGGAACTGGTAAGAGAAGACCAAAAGAATATAAACCAGCGAAGAAAGAGTGTGATGGAAGAAAGTATTCCTTTAGATATAAATTGCCGGCATATGGGGTAGCGGTGTTTAAGTTCTAATTTGCCGCAGGCAAGGGAGACGCCACTGTAAAGAAATCTGTAGCCGGATTGCCAGAAGATTGTTGAGAAGAGCCCCTAAAAAATTTATTGATTTTGTTCCGTTGTGCTAAACGCTCCATTTTGTCCAGTAAAGCAGAAACTTGCTCTCAAAACCTCCACTGGAGCTTTTTTCGACCTGCTAAGGCAGCAGAAACGAATGCGAAGTTTCTATGGTCAAAATTCTGCAGCACAAAGTCACAAAATTCAATAAATTTTTTAGGGGTTCTTTTTCTCATATTCTTTGTGCAATCCGGTAGAAAGTGTTTTACAGCGGCTGTGTATTTCAATCCTACAAATCAGTTGAAAAAAATTGAGGATGGGGACAGAAGAAATAGGAACTCTGGCTTGTTGTTGTAAAATTGCTGTGATATTATAATAATAGTTTGCGTGTCAATCCTTAATATTTCATTTCATGGAAAGCTATAATCTTATAAATGATATCCAAATCCTACAACATGAATTCTGATTTTACTTCTACAGCAAAAACAGCTCCCAGAGAGAAGATACCTTATATTTGTGGCATTAGAGTGATGATTGAATGTGAGCATGGGAAGCGAATATTCACCCCGCAGTGATAGAGTCACAAATATTAAGGTATCTTCTCTTTCTGGTGACGTCTTCCTTGTTACGCAACCCAGAATAGAAAGGACTTTTATGAATTGTATACATTTAAATTTTGTGAGTGATAAAGAGGGAAGAAAGTTCCTTTTCCCCATTCTTCCTCAAGATGGTTTGAACGAAAAAACACTTAATGTAGTAATTACTGACGGTGATTCACAAAGAATATATCCTGTTTTTCAACAGAAAGCGGGAATTTATGGTGATTACAGCGAATACATGACTAGGCATGGGTGTGCCTGTTGTTCTTTGACAACAGCATTGGCGGCTTTTGTGGAAAAGTATGCAGATTTGAAACCAAATGGAACAATTTCTGAGGTGGAGAGAAAGCATTTCCCCGAAGAAGTATATACGGAGAATTATGGGAAAGTGATGGCAAGGCAGATGCCGGTTTCTCTTTATGGAATTTCTCTTATTTTGCAAGAAGAGGGTGTTTCTTGCGAATATATAGGAGATTTTGAGGATAAAGCTGCCGAAAAGCAGATGATGGAGCATTTATATAAGGGAAAGCCCGTCATTATAGAAACAAGCCGAATGCGTAGAAAAGGAAAAAGAATCGTTCACTTTTTTGATAAAAAATATGCGGGTTCCTATCATACGATGATTCTGTTAGGTGTGGATGAAGAGGGGCAGGTAGTCTTTACTGATTCTGCAACAAGAGACTGGGCAGGAGAACAGCAAAGATTAAAACGGGCTAAGCTGCCAGAACTTATTTCCTATATGTTTCCACAGAAAAATGTGGGGGATACGCATTTATATTTTAGCAGAAAAAGGAATACGGGCGGTTATATTTTGATTCGCTGAATGAGAAAGTAAGCACAAAAAAATTCCGCGAGTACATTGAATAACGAAGTAGGCACAATGGCAAATAAAGCTTTGGTATATGCGATATATCCAAACGAAAAACAGAAACGAGCAGGAACAGAATAAATCAAAAATCCTACTTGACAAAATTTTCAGGTTTTACTACAATAAGAAACATGATGTTTGTCCGCACAGGACGGATGCTCTGTATCACTTATATTTGTAATAATATAGAATTTACAGTATAGGAGCAACATTTTTATGTGGATTTCAATATGAATTTCAAAAATGAGAAAGACGAAGACGGAAACAAGTAGCTTTTATTCATGCATTCCAGAGAGTGACCGGCTGGTGGGAGGTCATGTGCCAGATAGCAAGTGAATACATTCCTGAGTCGCACACCGAATGAGACAGATATTTATCATGTTAAGCGTGAGTAGATTTTAGAAATTGCTGAATGTGATGGAACAGGTAAGATTTGTTTTTAGTAGGCTGTGACGGAGCGGCGGCCGTTATCCGCAGAGGCGTTGTTTGACGCTCGTTTGAGGCAGGGCATTTGCTTTGCGAAAAAAGGTGGTACCACGAAGTTATATCTCGTCCTTTTATTAGGACGGGATTTTTTTATTTTATTTAGGAGGATTTTATGACAGTATATGACGAACTGGTTGCAAGAGGATTGATTGCACAGGTAACAGATGAAGAAGAAATTAAGGAACTTGTCAATAACGGAAAGGCTGTATTCTATATTGGATTTGACCCAACAGCAGACAGCCTTCATGTAGGACATTTCATGGCACTTTGCCTGATGAAACGTCTTCAGATGGCAGGAAATAAGCCAATCGCCTTAATCGGTGGTGGTACTGCCATGATCGGTGATCCATCCGGACGTACAGATATGCGTCAGATGATGACAAAAGAGACAATCAACCATAACGTAGAGTGCTTCAAAAAGCAGATGAGCCGTTTTATTGATTTCTCTGATGGAAAAGCTATGCTCGTTAATAACGCAGATTGGCTCTTAGACTTAAACTATGTAGAATTACTTCGTGAAGTAGGCCCATGCTTCTCAGTAAATAACATGCTTCGTGCAGAATGCTACAAACAGAGAATGGAAAAAGGTTTATCTTTCTTAGAGTTTAACTACATGATCATGCAGAGCTATGACTTCTATGAGTTATACCAGAAATACGGCTGTAATATGCAGTTTGGTGGTAATGACCAGTGGAGTAATATGCTTGGCGGTACAGAATTGATCCGTCGTAAATTAGGACCAGATGCCGATGCTTACGCTATGACAATTACCCTTCTTTTAAATTCCGAAGGAAAGAAAATGGGTAAAACACAGTCCGGTGCTGTATGGTTAGATCCGAATAAGACTTCTCCGTTTGACTTCTATCAGTACTGGAGAAATGTTGCAGATGCAGATGTTATGAGGTGTATCCGTATGTTGACCTTCCTTCCGTTAGAAGAAATTGATGCAATGGATAGCTGGGAAGGTAGCAAATTAAATGAAGCAAAAGAAATTCTTGCATTTGAACTTACAAAATTAGTTCACGGCGAAGAAGAAGCACAGAAAGCACAGGATGCCGCCAGAGCATTATTCAGCAACGGCGGAGACACAGCAAATATGCCAGCATGTGCAGTTACAGAAGAAGACTTAAGAGATGGCACAGTAGATATCCTTGCACTTCTTGTAAAATCCGGTTTAGCAGGAACACGTTCTGAAGCAAGACGTAATGTAACACAGGGTGGTGTGACATTGGATGGCGAAAAGGTAACGGACTTTAAGGCTGCTTATACACTTGATGACTTTAAAGGCGAAGGAAAAGTCTTAAAGAGAGGAAAGAAGAAATTCATCAAGATTGTAGCTGAATAGGATTTGCCGCAGGCAAAGAAACGCCCCCGAAGAGAGTCTAACCCCTATATTTGTGACTTTAGTCGCGGCGGTTTGAATGCTCGCTTTAAGCGCTCGCATCCAAACCTTGCTCCGAGGCCACAAATATAGGGGTTAGACTCTCTTCGGGGGCTGTGCTTTGGCTGGGAATGGAATTGCTGAAAGTTTAAACACACGTTTGTCATACCAAAGAAAAAATTAAAAAGCCCCATTTTCTACATCCGATCTTCCTTCCGTTTAAGCAAAAAGACTACAGTTTGAATCTCCTGAGCTGCCAAAGACAGCCCAATGCAAGAGAAAAAAAGCATATTTGTGGCCTCGAAGCAAGGTTTGGATGCGAGCGTATAAGCGAGCATTCAAACCGCCGCGACTAAAGTCACAAATATGCTTTATTTCTCTTGCATTGGGCATCTCTTTGCCACACTTTTAGGGAAAACCAACATATTCTGATACAAAGGAAGGAAGAGGTTTCAATCATGTTTGATTTAATTTCGATATCGGAAGCGATAAAAAGAAGCTACGATTCAGAAGGCCTGCTCGTTGATGTGCGTTCAGAGGAAGTATTTAAAAAAGGGCATCTCCCAATGGCAGTCAATCTCCCATTTGAAGAAATTATGAATGAAAAGTTCGATATAGAGGCAATAGAGAAAGATTTTAATATAGAAAAAGAACAGCCAGTTTTTTTATATTGTGATACAGGTTCCACAAGTATGCTGGCGGCGAAGAAGCTTGATTCTGTGGGAATTCACGCATACAGTGTGGTTGGCGGCATTATGTTTTATAAAGGATACTTAGAAAAGGAGAAGAACGATTTGTGGACGATGGTGCGTACTTCTTGACATAGCAACATTTCCTAAGTACAATTATAATTATTGAGAAATATGTAGGTTATGAAAAAATAGGATGAAGTACATGTATATCGTGGTATTTTAAGTAGTAATTTATATAGAAAAATGAGGTTAGGCAGATGAAGTAATATTATAAATATTGCTTTAGATATAGAAACGTGTCTTTGTATAAAAACAGAAGAAAGATGCAATGAATGGAGGTAAGATGAGCAACAAATATGAGTTTATTGCGCCGTGTCACTTTGGACTTGAGGCAGTGTGTAAAAGAGAGATAGCAGATTTGGGGTATGAGATTGTGAAGGTAGAAGATGGAAAGGTAACTTTTGCCGGAGACATGGATGCTTTGGTAAGAGCAAACATTTTCTTAAGAACAACGCAGAGAATCCTTTTAAAAGTGTCAGAGTTTAAGGCGGTAACTTTTGAGGAACTATTCCAGAATGTGAAAAAGGTTCCTTGGGAAGAGTATTTTCCATCCGATGCGAGATTCTGGGTGACAAAGGCAACTTCTGTAAAGAGTAAGCTTTTCAGCCCTTCCGATATTCAGTCCATCGTAAAAAAGGCGATGGTAGAGCGAATGAAAGAGCATTACCACATCAATTGGTTTGAGGAAGATGGTGCCGATTATCCGGTTCGAGTTATTATTTATAAGGATATTGTGACAATTGGTCTTGATACTTCTGGTGAAAGCCTTCATAAGAGAGGATACCGCCGCATGGTCAGCAAAGCACCGATAGAGGAGACATTGGCGGCTGCACTTATCAAGCTCACTCCGTGGAATAAGAGCCGTATCCTTGTTGATCCGTTTTGTGGAAGTGGAACATTTCCTATTGAAGCGGCAATGATGGGAGCGAATATCGCACCGGGAATGCATCGCGAATTCCAAGCGCAGAATTGGGACAATATCGTGTCTCCAAAGCTTTTTGCCAGAGGATTTGAGGAGGCAGAATCTTTAGTAGATACGAGCGTGGAGATGGATATTCAAGGATATGATATTGATCCGCAGATTGTAAAAGCAGCAAGAGAAAATGCGAAAAGAGCAGGCGTGGACGGACTCATTCATTTCCAGCAGCGTCCGGTTCATCATTTAAGCCATCCAAAGAAGTACGGCTTTGTAATCACGAACCCTCCTTACGGCGAGCGTTTAGAGGAAAAAGAAGATTTACCAGCACTTTACCGTGATATGGGAAAAGCTTTCGCAGGACTTGACGGCTGGTCTGAGTATGTCATCACTGCTTATGAAGATGCAGAGCGTTACATCGGAAAGAAAGCGGCGAAGAACCGAAAGATTTATAACGGAATGATGAAGACATATTTCTACATGTTTCCAGGCCCAAAACCACCGAGAAGAAAGAAATTGGTACAGCCGGAAGAATAATCTGTATGAGTATTTTTTCAAGTGTACTTTAATGCGAGAATACTTAGCAGAAAATATTTAATATGAAGATATCGAAAATGTTAGAAGTGATATAAAAAGCACAAGTTTTTTGGGAGGCAGCATTTTGAAAAAGAAACTGATATTTGCCACAGGAAATGAAGGAAAAATGAAGGAAATCCGGGAAATTCTCGGAGATTTGGATTACGAGATTCTTTCCATGAAAGAAGCCGGAGTAGATGTTGACATCGTGGAAGATGGAACAACATTTGAAGAAAATGCAATCATCAAGGCAAAAACTGTAATGGAAGCAACAGGCAGTCTCGTATTAGCAGATGATTCCGGTTTAGAAGTAGATTATCTGAATAAAGAGCCAGGAGTATATTCAGCCCGCTATATGGGAGAGAATACATCTTATCGCATTAAAAATCAGATTATTTTAGACAGATTGCATGGCGTCCCTGATATCGTAAGAAGTGCTCGTTTCGTCTGCGTGATCGCAGCGGCATTTCCAGATGGACGAGTAGAGACACGCCGGGCAACGATTGAGGGAAGAATCGCACAGGAACCAGCCGGAGAAAATGGTTTCGGTTACGACCCTATTTTCTATCTTCCAGAAAAAGGAAAGACAACAGCTCAGCTTTCAGCAGAGGAAAAGAACGAAATCAGTCATCGTGGAAAGGCATTGCGCCAGATAAAGGAGATTTTATAAATAGATGAGTGAAAAGAAAATGAGAATTTTGGTAATCAGTGATTCGCATGGACGTAATGACGATGTGGCAGGGGTTATCGAGCAGGTGGGGCATATTGATATGCTCATTCACTGCGGAGACGTAGAGCGAGGAGACGACTATATCCGCTCCTTAGTAGACTGTCCGGTACATATGGTAGCCGGAAACAATGACTATAACTTGGAACTGCCATCACAGGACATTTTCAATATTGGCGATTATAAAGTGCTGGTTGTCCACGGACATACTTTTTGTGTGTACCGTGGTGTAGAGAGATTAAAACAGTATGCACTTCAGAATCATATAGATATCGTTATGTTTGGGCATACCCATAAACCATATATCGAAATCGATGAAGATGTAACAATATTAAATCCGGGAAGCGTTTCTTACCCAAGACAACCTGATCATATGCCAACATTTCTCATTATGGAAATCGATGATGAAGGCGAGGCACATTACGGACACGGATATTATAAATCGAAATTTAGCGAAATTAAGATTTGACAATGGAAAAGGGTGCATACTGCGGCATCCTTTCCATTTTTTATGTATAGAAAGGAAATTATTAAATGAAAAAAGGAGATATTTTTGAGGGAAAAGTCATCCGAACCGAATTCCCTAATAAAGGTATTATAGATATTGAAGGGCAGAAAGTAATCGTAAAAAATGCATTAGAAGGACAGGTAGTACGTTTTTCCATCAACAAAAAAAGACGCGATAAAGTTGAAGGAAGACTTCTCGAAGTCATCGAACCATCCCCATTAGAGCAGCCAGCAGCCTGCAAACATTTCGGTATTTGCGGTGGCTGCCGTTATCAGAATCTTTCTTATGAACAGCAGCTTGACTTAAAGAAACGTCAGGTAGAAGAACTGATCGAAAAGAACGGTCTTTCTTTTGATATCGAAAATATCTATGGAAGCCCGATTACAGAAGGCTACCGTAACAAAATGGAATTCACATTTGGAGACGAAGAAAAAGATGGTCCACTTGCACTCGGAATGCATAAGAAAAACAGCTTCTATGATATCGTAACATTAGACGATTGCCGCATCGTAGACCCTGATTTCAACGTACTTCTTCAGGCAATCTTAAAATACTTCAAAGAAAAAGGCGAAACATACTTCCACAAAATCCGCCACGAAGGATTTCTTCGTCATCTTGTAATGCGCCGCTCTGTAAAAACAGGAGATATTTTAATTAATCTTGTCACTACAACACAGAGCAGACTGGACGAATCTGAATTTGTCAATATGATTCTCTCCCAGAAAATTGATGGGAAAGTTGTTGGAATATTGCATACATTAAACGACAACCTTGCAGACGTAGTACAGAGTGATGAAACAAAAACACTTTACGGACAAGATTATTTTTATGAATACCTTTATAACATGCGTTTCAAAATCTCTCCATTCTCCTTCTTCCAGACAAACACCTTAGGAGCAGAAGTCCTGTATGATCAGGTAAGAGAATACGTTGGGGAAACAAAAGATAAACTCGTTTAAGACCTTTACACCGGAACCGGAACGATCGCACAGATGCTTGCACCCGTAGCAAGTAAAGTAGTCGGTGTCGAAATCGTAGAAGAAGCGGTGGAAGCCGCCAAAAAGAACGCAGTGGACAATCACTTAGACAATTGTGAATTCATTGCCGGCGATGTCCTCAAAGTTGTGGATAACTTAACTCAGAAGCCGGATATTCTTGTACTTGATCCTCCTCGTGACGGAATTCATCCAAAGGCTTTACGAAAAATCATTAATTTTAACGTAGACGAGATGGTATATGTAAGTTGTAAACCAACCAGCCTTATGCGCGATCTGCTTGTATTTAGAGAAGCGGGGTATGAGGTAAAGAGATGTTGTTTAGTTGATATGTTCCCTGGAACAGTGCATGTGGAGACGGTTTGTTTGCTGTCAAGGAAAGATAAATAAAGGCTGAAAAGTGGCGTATTTCCGGGCTTTTTGTAAGGTTAGTATCATCGTAAGAAGCCTTGCGGAAAGCTCGGTTTTCTTGTATGGAAACATATCTACTTTTCGGTCTGATTAAAGAAAAAGTGGATGGTCGAAAAAATGCGGTAGGGTTTAGGCTGTGGATTAGATGTTATGGAAGGAGGAGAATACATGAACGATTCAGCGTGGATTTGGCCAGCTTCGGATATGGATTTCTGGAAAATTGACAACAAAGAAACTTCTGTGAAAATTAAGTGGAGCCACAATTGTTTTGAGGATTATAAGACTTTGTCATATCAGTTCTATAAGTGTGGATACAAAACTTTTGAAGAAGTGATTGGCAGTGGACATGATAACGTTAAATCAGATATGTGGTTTT
>SKER01002843.1_pt1 | contig 10617 bp, 13 predicted proteins | sample 4826961 | NCBI WGS metagenome assembly SKER01 (sample SAMN11008804, study PRJNA524170) | human gut metagenome | biome: Human fecal sample; material: Feces; isolation source: fecal sample from pouch patient p47 | host: Homo sapiens | place: Israel: Tel-Aviv | collected 2016-11-16
CTCGATGGCAAGCAGCTCAACGCGAACTACTTCGAACAACAGCTAGAAATCATGGATTACAAGTTCAAGAAAGTGGCAAATCTAAAACAATAGCTAACCATCTGGATACTGAGCTTTACAAACGAACTACAAAACTTAAAGAGTTGGATCAAAAAATCGAGGAGAAAAAGATGTGGGCTGAAAATGCTAAATCTGAAGCAGAGAAAAATAAAAAGGAACTGTCAGAGATCTTGAGAACTAAACAAGAGTTAGACACTGAAATTCAGATGAAAAAAGCAAATCTTGAAGAGATTACTAAAATTAAAAAGAAAAATAAAGAATTAAGAGAGGAAAATACTTTTTTGAAGAAATCAATTAATATTCTGCAAGAGAGTATCGATCTAGCCGAAAGTTGCTTCAAAACATATTTCTTAAAAAATAAAGAGAACCTCTGGAATATATTTAAACAAAAACTGTCTCAAACATTTGGTTCTAAAAAATACGAACGTTATAATATTATTCGTCATGATACAGAGTTAAATGAAAAGCTTGCACAACACGAACGAGATTACTTAGAGGGCGAAAGACGTGATCCACCTCCTACACAACTATTTGGATATGATGCTAAAACTGATAATGAATCAGATTTTACATATGAGAATGAACAGATATAGAGAACCTTTCAAGATTGATTAGTGACTAACGACTACTCAATATGCATAGTTTGTACGAGAGAACGAAAGAATTTCTTCAACATATCTTTGAGTGTAATCATGATCCTCTCTTAAATTTCTCAATCGTCTGTACATTACCTACTCCTATGAAAAGTATAGTGTGCTTTCTTTAGGATTTTTATATATTGTCATAATGTGACAATATCAATAGATATAACGATTAGATTCTAATCTAATTATATAACTTCAAATACTAATTTCTATCTTTCCTAAAAAATATTAACTAATGCATTGTAGGTATAATCACAAACCGCTTGGTAATCATGCCTACCTCCCTGTCTTAAACGGAAAATGACATTTTCTTCCATCTTAAAGATAGATGGGACTCTCCTGGCAAGAGAGAGGACTTGCTCTTTAAAGGCGGTGTAGGCAAAATCATCTGTGCCACTAGCAGCATAAATGAAGAAGTCTTTTTGTTTCTCTTTAACTATATTTGCGAATTCTTTAGCTGGTGTTCCAACATTTCCACTCATAGGATTGAAATAATAAAAGTAATCTAAGGCATTTTCAAAGGTTCGCCAGGTATTGACAGAACCCATTAAAAAACCGCTGAAGGCACGGAATTGACGCGAGACTATCAAATCTGCTGGGCTGGTTGATGCTGTTACCGTTTGAGAACTTGTCGTTGATTGACTCTGACTTGTCGGTGTTGATTGTCGTCCTCTTGAGAAGCTCCATGTAAATAGGGCTACAAGTATTGCTACCACACCAATTCCAAAAATCATCTGTCGTCTTTTCATAACAGTTTCCTCTTTCTATTTGTTTAAATTGTTATACCACGTCATCAAGTCTGAATCAGCCTGATCGACCTTATTTCCTTCGACTGCAAAGGCAGGCTCAATACGAGCGGTAACCTGGTTTTCAGCCAAAATAGTTTCGATATAATCGATACTTGATCCGAGTCCATAGCCTCCATTTGTCGAAAATGGAATAATCGTTTTTCCATCAAGTTCTTTGGCATAGGTCTCGATAAAGGTTGCAACGGGCTCTGCCATGGTCATACCCCAAATGGGATATCCGATATAGATGGTTTTATATTGAGATAAATCTGGCATCTCTACGTTCAATTCAGGAGTGTTTTTGACATTTCGTTCCTGATTGGCCCGTTGTACCGTTTCACCATAATCAGAACTATACGTTTCTTTGGCAACCAATTCAATCACATCTGCACCAGAAAGTGCCTGAATCTTGCTAGCCAGTAACTCAGTAGAGCCTGACCGTGAAAAATAGACAATCAGACTATCGGCGTCTTCAGACAAGATTCGAGTCGGCTCTTGCTCAGAATTGGTATCTTTTCCATCTGAAACTGTTCCGCGACTGTTATTCCACTCTTCATCTGAGAGACCAACTTGCGGTGCTGCAATCTGACTTTGGTCCATTTTCCCGCTTGGAAGAACAGATGAAGATGAGGTTGATAAACTACTACTTGTAGTATTGTTATTTTGAACGGAGCAAGCAGCTAAGACTAGGACACTTACCAATAAAATAAAGCTTTTTCTCATAGACACCTCCTAGGGATTTTTTCCAAATTGATAAATAAAGATAAGGACAAAAAGCAAAGCGACTAGGCTAAAACCTGCCATCCAACCAAGACTGACATAGAAATTCGATGTCATAGCCATAATAACAGATAAGCCAATTGGTCCACCAATTTGATGCATGGCATTTGTCAAGCCACTAGCCGAACCTGCCAAGTCATCAGGAGCTTGATAGATACCTGCTGCCGTCACAGGTGCCATGACCATTGCTTGACCAATACCAATCACCATCATTGGCAAGGCAACAGCTTGCACATAACCCAACTCTAATGGTGATAGGCTAGCCCATAAAAGACCAAGTGACAAAGCGATCTCTCCAATGAGTAAAATACGATTATTACCAAATCGCTTAGTCAGTTTGGGGAGCAGAAGAGAAGTAAGGAAGGTTGTGATTGTCAAGGGCAGAAAGGCAAAACCAGACCCCAAGGCAGAAAAACCGTACTCAGCCTGTAATAGCTGTGGCAATAGGAACCAATAGGGCAACATAGCCATCATGAATAGAGCTCTGACAAGATAGGCACCAAAACGAACTTTATTTTTGAATAAGTCTAGTGGCATAATAGGTAGTTTTTGTCCTTTTTCATAGAAATAAAAGCCAATCAAGATAAGAAAACCAGCGATAACAAAGGCAAGGGGGTAAATCTCACCATCCAAACCATAGATCAGACTCGCTAAACCTGCAACTGACAATAAACTTCCCAAGTAATCTATTTTCTCTTGGTGTCCAGCCTTAGCAACTACATGGCGATGAGTCAGATACATCAAGAGCAAAGTCAAGGGTACATTGATTAGAAAGCCTGCTCGCCAGGATACAAAACTGGTTAGGCCACCACCAATCAAGAGACCAACACTTGATCCAATTCCAGCCGTCGCACCATAGTAGGAAATAGCTTTTGTTCGCATTTCACCCGTATAAGTATCCATCATTAAGGCAAGGGTTGTTGGCGCGATAATAGAACTTCCAATCCCTTGAATAGCACGTGCCAAAATCATCATAGATGCATTTTGGGCAAGGCCAATCACCAAGGAACTCAGTCCAAATATAGCTAGACCAATTTGAAAAATTCGCTTACGACCCAACAAATCAGACAAGCGACCAGATAGGAGCAAAAAGCCACCGAAGGTAAGCGTATAGGCATTCGATACCCAAGCTAGACTGGTATCTGTTAGGTTTAAACTCTCCCCAATCTGAACAGAGCTGGTAAAGATAATGGAATTATCCATTAAGATCAAAAAATAAGCTAATAGGGTAATGGGTAAGATAATCCCAAATGATTCTTTTTTCATATATTCACACTTTCTTAGTAAAAAACTGGTTTCGCTAGAGCTTCACTTCCTGGCTCCACGATTCCAACGCTCACACCCAAGTCACGACTTGGATCTTGCAATAAGTCCATAACATATTGGGCAACTGCTTGGCGCGTGACTTGCGCTCCTTTATAAGGTTCCCCCTGCGGAATCAATTTATAGGCACGATTGCCTTCCTGATTATAGAGCCAAGTCATACGAATGTAGGTATAATCCAAACCTGACTCATCCACTAACTTAGCACCGATGACCCGATTATTTGTTGGAGAATAAGCACCAATCATGGCTTCATTCCATCGACCAAAGTCTCCGACGACCTCATCATACACACCGAGAACCCCTGCTACAATGAGGCGTCTGATACCCTTTTCCTTCATGACGGCAATGGTTGGCTCTAACAAGGCTGGCGATGCTTCATTGACAAAGACAACATCTGCATCCTCTAAAGCCTGTCGGACATTATCAAGACGGGACATATCCCCATCCACATAGCGAATGCGGTCATCCTGATAAGACAAACGTTGACTGACCTTTCGTCCCGCTAGTGTCAATTTAAAATCGGTTTCTTCTAATACCCGTGGGATAAGAAATCCCGGAATTTGTCCTGCTGCACCAATAATTGTTAATCTCATATTTTTCTCCATTTTCTATTGTTTGACTTGTTTTTCCCAGAAGGAAATGGCGTCATCAATCCACCCCTCTGCTACCGTTTCTTTTCCAATACCAAAGCCATGCCTCAAACCTTTATAGACTTGAAACCGGCTGTCAATCCCAAGCTTTTTCAAGTTCTTCAGTCGATTTTCCATCACTTGCCAATTGGCAATCCAGTCATTAGTACCACAATTGGCATAGGTCGGTGCATCATCTCTAGAAACAGATGAATAACCAGTATATTGACTAACAACCATGCTGGCTGGCTCTATGGATGTCCTTGTTAAACGTTGTAATTCGCTTTTGTTACCTAAGCGAATAGCCATCCTAGCTCCAGCAGAACCACCCCAAAGCGAATATTGGTCAGGGTCTATCTTCAATTCACTGGAGTGACTATAAAGATAATCTAGGGCCTGTGCTAGATCTTCATAGGCCTTCTTGGGGCGATAGATCAGAGCAAAGGCATTGTAGCCTCTTTGGCTTAAGGCCAAGGCTTGTGGGAAACTGTCGTGCAAGGCAGCAACATAATGAAAACCGCCGCCTGCATTGATAAGGGCAAATTTCTCATATTCCTTCCCTTTGAAGTAAAATAGCCCTGTTTCTCTCTTACTTGGATCCTTCACCATCTCGTCCTCATCATAAATGGGGAAAAAGATTTGTTCATTTTTTTGAGCACGCTCGAGTAAGTTGTTCAAAACCTCTAAACTGGTCTTTGTTTTCAGGTTTGAATACCAGATAAAATGATTTGAATCAGTCACATCTTGGACAGTCTCCTCAGGATGAAAGGCCAGCTGAAGCGGGAATAATAAGTGTCCAAATCCTCTAAAACTAGGATGTCGGGTAATTTCCCTAATTTTTGTATCTTTTGTAAATACCATAATTCCTCCTTTAGACAGGAGTCTTCTTACTCCCTAAACACAGGTTCAACCCTTTTACAACGGCTAAATTTTTATGGTCAACAATCTCACTATAACCAATGTCCAGCTGTTTGATTTGGTCTAAGTCTTCTTGGTCCAATTCAAAATCCCAAAGGGCTACATTTTCTTCCAAATGTACGGGATTTGTTGATTTTGGGATGACGCTATTTCCCATCTGCACACTCCACTTTAAAGCGATTTGAGCAATGGATTTCTGATGTTTTTTCGCGATATTTTCTAATACTGGATGCTGAAAGATATTTTTCATACCTTCACAAAGCGGGCCCCAAGCCTGAACCTGAATCCCGTAATCCTTCATCAGTTTCCTTAAGGATGATTGATGAAAGAAAGGATGAAGCTCGATTTGATTTACTGCTGGAACAATTTTTGTATTTAAAATAAAATCAAGCAAGCGATCTTCAGAGAAATTCGATACGCCAATAGCCTTAATTTTCCCTTGAGTATAAAGCTCCTCTAAGGCACGCCAAGATCCATAAACATCCCCCATCGGTTGATGAATCAAATACAGGTCAATGTAATCTGTTTCCAAGCGATTTAGGCTTGTTTCAAACTCCTTCATTGTTGCCTCATAGCCATCAGAATGAATCCAGACCTTGCTGGAAATAAAAAAATTCTCTCGAGCAATTCCTGAATCCTTAATGGCCTGCCCTAAATCTGCTTCATTACTATAGATACTAGCCGTATCAAATAAGCGATATCCAGCCTCAATCGCCTGTTTGATGTAGGTTTGAGTCTCATCACCTTTCAGCTGAAACAGCCCCATTCCAACCTGTGGCATTTCTATTCCATTATTTAATCTAATCTTATTCATACAGCCACCTCCACTTGATGTCTCTATTGTACAAGTGCTTTAAAAAATAGTACAATAGCAATTAATTAGACTGCTATTCATAAAGTGAATAGTCAACAAAGGAGAAGATATGATCAATTTACAGCACCTAGAACAATTGATTACGGTCGCTAAAGAAAGGACACTATCACGCGCAGCTGAGGTTTTGTTGATTTCACAGCCGTCTTTGACCCGAAATATGCGTCAGTTAGAAGACGACTTAGACGTCCAGCTTTTCCAACGAAGCAAAAACAAACTTTCCTTAACGGAAACTGGTAAATATACTGTTCAACAAGCAGAAGCTTTGCTCAACCATGAGCAGAGATTTTTGAAAAATATCCAACGTTTTTCTCTCCAAGCCACGATTTTATTTGGCGGCATCTCAGCTCCTGGTGTAGAATGGGAAGTGAGGAATCGTTTGGCAGAGCAGGACTTAGAACAAGAAGTCCATGTCGAGTTACACGATAATGACTCCCTACTAGAAGGCCTACTTAGTCAGAAATTCCAGTTTATCGTGACAGACTTTCCAATTGAGCATGACGATGTGCTGACAACTGGATTCTTCAAAGAACAACTTTATATTTCCGTTCCACCTGCCCATCCCTATGCCATGCGTGAGGAAATTGCATTGGAAGATTTGGCAAATCTAACCATGCTCTTGCGGTCCGGTTTGGGGATTTGGCAACCACTCGTGGATCAGCTAACACAAACCAAATTTATTGTCCAGACAGATTGGGAAGCCTTTGACGAACTGATCTCTGCTTCTGCTTTGCCAAGCTTTTCAACCAATATCTCTCAGGCCGCCTCAGACAATCCAACCCAACGTGTGCATGTCCCAATCGTAGATAATGAAGCCACAAAAACCTTTTACATCTCAACTTTGAAAAAGAATAAAAGTATATTAATGCAACTCACTTGATAGTACAGAAAAAAAGTATGGTTCTCTTGAAAACCATACTTTTCTTTATTTGATAAGGATTACTGCCTAATTGCTCTAGGTAAAACGATGACCAAGAACGTAAACAGCACTGCCCACATCATGGCAGAAGGGAAGACCGTTAAGGTCAAGACTAAACCTATTAGCTTTAGTGCAATATCAACTAGACCTTCCTTATCTAAAATGTTAAAACGGCTTGCTCCAACAGCATCGGGATTTAGTTTATGCAATTCGTGATACATCCAGACGTTACAAGCTGTTACCAGAAGAACAATGACCCCATATAAGGTTTGAGCAACTGAATTGTTAAAATCAGCCGAAACCAAGGCTGTGGTGTAGGGGAAAAAGGATGAAAAGAAGAGTAAGACAATCGAACTCCAAACCAAATTGGAGTTGATTTTATCAACCACATCCCAACTACGATGCAGATTAACCCACATGGTTCCCAACCAGAAGAAAGAAATGGTGTAGGCAAAAAAATTGGTCCCCAAATCCCATAGAGCCTGCCAGCTAATCGGATCCGGCCGTTTTAATTCCAAAACTAAAATCGTCATGATAATCGCCAAGACGGCATCTGTAAAAGCGATTAAACGCTCTTTTGACATTAAATTCATGTTCACTCCTCCTTAATAAAGAGTATTATACCAAAATTTATTTCTTTTGAGAATAAAGAGTTGTTCTCTCTTTCCATAGAAATCTTCATATCCTATCTCAGTAAGCCATTCAGCTACTTCTGAGCTTGTAGCTGATGAAATAAACCGTTGCCCTTCTTCCCAGTTGCCTGTTCCTGCCATCTCTGCTAGTAAATTTCCACTTTCCCCTAAATCAGAGCTAGTAGATGTCGCAAATGGAATGACTGTTTTTCTTGAAAAGTCATTTTCTTCAACGAAATCATTGATAGGCCAGGCAGCTTCTTGCCACCAAATAGGATAGCCAATAAAAATAACATCATAATCTGCCCAGTTTTCAGGAGTCACTACTTCCAAAGGCGTTTCCCGTTGGGACTCATTGAGATACTCTTAGACGACACGACTATTTTCTTCTGTCCAATTCAAATCAGCCTCGCTATATGGATTTCGCCGTTTGACTGCTATCTGTCTCACTTGTTTGCGTATTCTGCTTACCCCTGCTACATGCAACAAGTACGAAGGCTGTCAAAATCCCAAGAAAGAATAAACTTAATTTTTCATAAACCTTTCTCCTTACTTATCTCGTCGTCATCCCATTGTAGTTCATTCCATACAGGCCAGCATAGCGACTCATGGTATAATCTCCCATCTCTAGCACTTCTTGTGTTGGAGCTGAGCCTTGAAAGATAAAATACAAGTCTTTGCCAATCAGCTGATCTTCTACTCGCCCGTATTGTCGATCTAGAAAATTTCGTACCAAACCATTGATGCTATGCCAATAGACTGGTGAGCCAATCACAATTGTATCTGCTTCAAATAGTTTTGCTAGCACCTCTTCAAATTGATCATCTGAGAAATCTTGTCCGTAATCATAAATTTTATAATCTGCTAGATGAAGCGTTTCAAAAGATTGATCTCCTAATAATTTTTTTGCTAAAGCGACGGTATTGCCATTTTTATTGGGACTACCGTTTATAAATAATGTTGTCATTCCATTTTCTCCTTATCTACCACACTTTATACCTATTAAAATGATTTTCCAACAAAGCTTGCCAAAAGTTCAACTGTTTTAGCTTCGTGATGATCCGAGAAGACAGTTGTGTTCGTGTTAAGAGTCGCAATTTTGTCCATATCTTCTGCTGATAATTCAAAATCAAAAATGTCAAAGTTTTGACGGACACGTTCTGGATTGGCTGATTTTGAAAGGGAGACAATGCCACGTTGCAACTGCCAACGAAGCATAACTTGTGCTGTTGTTTTGCTGTATTTTTCTGCAATTTCTTTTAAAACTGGATTATTAAAAACATCAAATTGTCCTTCAGCAAAAGCGCCCCAACTCTCTGTTTGCACCCCTTTTGAGAGCATATAGGCTTGCTCATCTTCTTTTTGGTTGAAAACGTGGAGTTCAATCTGATTGACAGCTGGAGTAACTTCATCAAAGGCAGCAAGGTTAGCTAATTGATCGGGTTTAAAGTTTGAAACTCCAATCGCTTTGATTTTTCCTTCTTTATAAAGTTCTTCTAAGGCACGCCAAGCTCCGAAAATATCCCCAAATGGTTGATGTAAGAGATAGAGATCAACGTAGTCCAAATCTAATTTACGTAAGGATTCATTAAAAGCGTCTTTAGCAGCTTCATAGCTAAAGTCAGAAATCCAAAGTTTGGTTGTGATAAAGAGCTCCTCACGGGGAACACCTGAGGCCTTGATAGCTTTTCCGACCGCTTCTTCATTACCATAAACTTGGGCAGTGTCAATCAAACGATAGCCCGTTTTAATCGCTTCTTCTACAACTGTCTGCGTTGTTTTGGCATCATGGATTTGGAAAACTCCAAATCCAACCATAGGCATTTTGATTCCGTTATTAAGTATTGTGTATTGCATTGTTTCCCTCGTTTTTATCTATTTTCATTATTCAAATGGATAGTTAGGATTAAATATTTTTTTCAAAGAAAGGTATGATTGCCTCAAATGCGACATCTATAAAAGGATGGAGGTCGTACATATCGAAGTGGCTTGCTTCAGGGACAACTACCCATTCTTTTACATCACTCTTGGCTGCATCAAAGATTTCACGAGATGCTGGTTGGCTCCAGGCATTTTCAGCAGTAACAACCAAGTACGGTTTGGTCATATCTTTCATGATATTGGTCACATTGTAATTGATCAGCTCTAATTGACTCCAAGCCACGACTTGATTACTCCACCGTGCACGATTTCCACGAGCAGAATAGTAATATTGTGCCCCCTCTTCAAAGGCACGAGGTTGGAAATTAAGTGTAATTAGATCACCTGTTCCATTTTCATAAGCTTCTTTAGCTGCCTTCACTTCCTCTTCAGGTAAGAAGAATGATGTCATTGGTGACGTTGAAATATCAGAAATTGCTGGCACAACTGCGGCAATAGCTTTTAAACGACTATCTTTGACACCAGCAACTGACATATAAGAACCTGACCCACACATGCCTAAACCACCGATACGGCTATTATCAACGTAAGGAAGGCTCTCAAGGAAGTCAATAGCCCCTTCGATATCTGATTGTTTGACATCAGGAAGCTCTTGCTGGCGTGGGAAACCTTGACTTTCGCCAAAATAAGCGCCATCAAATACCAAGGTAACGTAACCCGCTTCTGTAAGTGCAGCGGCATAAACGGCTTGAGCTTGTTCTTTTACGGAAAGCATTGGACCTGTTACAACAATTGCCGGGTAATTGGTATTCAAATCGAAGTTTGCAGGCAAGCGAAGGATACCTGCGAGGCGGAGGTTTAATTCTTTGTTCAAAAAAACAACATTTTGTGTTTGCATTATCAGTTCTCTCTTTCTTATTTATGGGGACCTATATAAACTCCCAAAATTGAGAATTTGGAGTTCTGAAAGCCTTGTTAAATCAACATTTTAAATTTTAGAAAATTAGTTTTTAGAGATCCCCTTATGAATCTATTTTATTTTGAAAAATTGCAAGAATAAGTGCAACATTTACTTGAACTCATCCTCTAGAGCTTCACTAGCAGTTCTGTAAGCTAAACATTTTCGTGGTCGGTGATTGATATCATATAAAGCCTTGTTCAAAGCCTCA
>SKER01002847.1_pt1 | contig 10608 bp, 7 predicted proteins | sample 4826961 | NCBI WGS metagenome assembly SKER01 (sample SAMN11008804, study PRJNA524170) | human gut metagenome | biome: Human fecal sample; material: Feces; isolation source: fecal sample from pouch patient p47 | host: Homo sapiens | place: Israel: Tel-Aviv | collected 2016-11-16
GGTTCATTTTATATCTATTTGGTAACTGTTCAGAGCCAAGCAAAATTTCATAAAACAGATGTAAAATGCTTGCATTTTTAAGACTGTTTTTGAAATTTTATTTGGCGGATACGCCACACCGACGAAATGCGTAGCATTTTGGAGGTTGGCTCTGAACAGTTACTCTATTTGAGAGATAAATACGCAATAATGCTTATTGATAATAATATCGTAACATGAAGTGTAAATAAAATCTATAAACAAAATGCATGGATCGTGATAGAATTACCAATTTGTCATTTATTTAACAAACAGATATAATAAAAATAGAAAAAAACAACAAGATTGAACAGAAAAATCCAATGGATTATATTCAATTTTTACAATGGAGGAAGAATTATGTCAAAGAAAAACCCAATCACAGTAAGTTCATGGACACTTGGAGATCAGTGCAAATTTGAAGATCGTGTAATCGCTGCAAAGGAAGCAGGATATGAAGGAATCGGTCTTCGTGCAGAGACTTATGTTGATGCATTGAATGAAGGACTTCATGATGAAGACATTCTTGCAATTCTTGACAAACATGATATGAAAGTAACAGAGGTAGAGTACATTGTTCAGTGGTGTGAGGAACATCGTTCTTATGAGCAGAAATACAAAGAGCAGATGTGTTTCCATATGTGCGAACTCTTTGGAGTAGGCCACATCAACTGTGGACTGATGGAAAATTATTCTGTTGAGTACACAGCACAGAAATTAAAAGAACTTTGCCAGAGAGCAGGAAAATACATCATTGGTGTTGAGCCAATGCCATACAGCGGAATTCCGGATCTTAAGAAAGGCTGGGAAGTTGTAAAAGCTTCTGGATGCGGCAACGCAATGCTCATTCTTGATACATGGCACTGGGTAAGAGCAGATCAGCCATACGATATCCTTACACCGGAGATTGCCAAGAAAGTTATTTCTATCCAGATCAATGATGCTTATGAAAGACCATATGCAGCATCTATTTTAAGAGATGAGTCTATGCACGATCGTCTTGCACCGGGAACAGGAGCAAAAGATACAGCAGGATTTGTTAAGATGATCAAAGACGCAGGAGTTGATCCGAAGGTTGTTGGTGTAGAAGTTATTTCTGATGCAATTCTTGGAAAAGGACTGAAAGAAGCAGCTGCTTATACATATGAAAACACAGAGAAAGTATTAAAAGAAGTTTGGCCAGAGTTGGTAGACTAATTTGAAAAACAGATGATGCCAAAGAGAGAGGTAAAATGATGAAATTCAAAAATATGTTTTCTCCGATTCAGATTGGACCTATGACAGTTAAAAATCGTTTTGTGGTTCCACCGATGGGAAATAATTTCGCAAATTCAGACGGAACATGGAGTGACGAATCTGTGGCTTACTATGGTGAGCGTGCAAAAGGTCAGTTTGGTCTGATCACAATTGAAGCGACTGTAGTACATAAAGGAGCTAAGGGAGGTCCTAAGAAACCATGTCTTTACGATGACAACAGCATTGAAAGTCTGAAGAAAATCACAGATGCCTGTCATGCAGAAGGTGCAAAGGTATCTATCCAGCTTCAGAATGCAGGACCGGAAGGAAATGCAAAGAATGCAGGAGCACCGATTCAGGCAGCTACAGCAATCGCATCAGCAGATGGAAGAGACATTCCGGAAGAAGTATCTACAGAAAAAGTGTATGAGCTTGTAAAAGGATATGGTGAAGCAGCAGAACGTGCAATGAAAGGTGGAGCAGATGCAGTAGAGATCCATATGGCGCACGGCTATCTTGTAAATTCATTTATGTCACCAAGAACAAATAAGCGTGTCGATGAATTTGGTGGAAACTTTGAGAACAGAATGAGATTTTCACGTCTCATTATTGAAGAAGTAAAGAAGAAAACAGAAGGAAAGATTGCTGTTCTTGCACGTATTAACAGTACAGAAGACATGTTTGGAGGACATACAGAACCACAGTTTGCAGAACAGATCATTAAAATGGGAAATGCAGATTTAGTAGCATTTGGACGTCAGTCACTTGCAGATCCGCACACACCACAGAAAGCAATGGAAGAAAGACTGGAAGATCTTACACCATGTATCGCCTGTCTTCAGGGCTGTGTTGCCAATATGTATGCAGGTAAACCAATCTGTTGTCTTGTGAATCCGGTACTTGGACATGAAAAAGAAGGACTTCCGAAGGCTGAGAAGGTGAAAAAAGTTTACGTGATCGGTGGTGGTGTGGCAGGTATGTGTGCTGCATTTACAGCGAAGAGACGCGGACATGATGTAACATTATTTGAAGCTACAGATAAGCTTGGCGGTAATATGAGACTGGCTGCATATCCACCAGGAAAAGGTGATATCACAGGTATGATCAGAAGTTACATTGTAAAATGTGAAAAAGCCGGAGTTAATATCAAGATGAATACAAAAGTAACTGCACAGATGTTGAAAGAAGATACACCGGATGCAGTGATCCTTGCAACAGGAGCTGAGACTTTAGTACTTCCATTTATCAAAGGTATTGAAAATCCGGATATCGTCTATGGTGTTGACTGCCTGGAAGGAACACGCCCGGTAGGACATAAAGTCTTAGTTGTTGGTGGCGGTATGGTAGGTGCAGAGACAGCAGACTTCTTAGCAGAGCAGGGACATGAAGTAGCCATTATCGAAATGAGAGACGCGATTGGACCGGATGTGATCCATGAGCACAGAATTTTTCTTATGGAAGCATTTGAAAAATATGGCATCAAACAGATTACAAGTGCAGCTGTATCAGAGATCTTCTCAGATGGCGTAAGTTACAAAAATGCAGCAGATAAATCAGACGAGACAATCTACGAGGCAAGAGGATTCGATACAGTTGTTCTCTCTATGGGATTCAGCTCACGTTATACACACCGTGATGGACAGAACGTAGTTTATGACTTTGCAGAAGAATTAAAAGACATCGTACCAGAAGTCCACATGGTAGGTGACGCAGTAAGAGCACGCCGTGCACTGGATGCCACAAAAGAAGCATATGAGGTTGCATTGAATTTATAAATGAAATTATATCAGGAGGATTAGAATCATGGAAAAAAGAATTTCTGGACACACAGGCTTAATGGGATTATTTGGATCACCGGTTGGACATTCAGGATCACCGGCAATGTACAACTTCAGTTTCCAGCATGACGGATTAGATTATGCATATCTGGCATTTGATGTAACAGAGGAAGAAATGCCAAAAGCATTTGAGGCAATTCGTTTATTCAACATGCGTGCTGGTAACTTTACAATGCCATGTAAAAATATTGCAGCAAAGTTAGTTGACAAACTTTCTCCGGCAGCAGAGATCATCGGAGCATGTAACGCATTTGTAAATGATAATGGTGTGATCACAGGATACATTACAGATGGTGTTGGATTTGTTAAAAATCTCGAGATCAACGGTGTATCTGTAAAAGATAAAAAGATTGTTGTCCTTGGTGCCGGTGGAGCCGCTACAGCTATTCAGGTTCAGTTAGCATTGGACGGAGCAAAAGAAGTTAACATTTTCAATATAAAAGATAAATTCTACGAAAGAGCAGAAGGAACAAAGGCTAAATTAGCAGAGAAGTGTCCGGACTGTGTTGTTACTGTAGAGGATCTTGCTGATAAGGCTAAACTGGAAGAAGAAATTAAAACTTGTGATATTCTTATCAATACAACGATTATGGGAATGAAACCACACGAGGATGTAACTCTGGTTGACAAATCTTTATTCCGTAAGGATCTTGTTGTTGCAGATACTGTATACAATCCAGAGAAGACAAAGATGATCCTTGAAGCAGAAGAAGCAGGATGTAAAGCAATCGGTGGCGCAGGAATGCTTCTGCAGCAGGGGGCAGTTAACTACGAACTGTTTGTTGGAAAAGAGATGCCACTTGCTGAGTATCAGGAATTTCAGAAGGCTCAGGCAAAATAATTACATTCACAAAAGGAGAATGATGGAATGAGAGCAAAGAAATATTTGTGGTCTATCCTTTGTGTATATTTTTGCTATTTAACACATGGTATCCAGGCTATCATTTTAAGTCAGAACAACGTAAACTTTGCAAAACAGTGGGGATTCAATATGGCAGACCCACAGTCAGCAGCATATGCAGCAGGTCTTGCAGCGGTAAGTACAGCAGTTGCATGGACAGGCTTTGGTAAATTCGTCAGCGTCTGGATTGGTGGAGAGATTTCGGATCATGTAGGACGTAAAAAATTAATGATCGGTGGAGCAGCATTATATATTCTATGCTTCCTTGGATTCTTATTTACAAAAAGTGCATTAGTTGCTTCTGTATGTGGATTTGTTTCAGGAGTTGCAACATCCGGTTTCTGGGATGCATCAGGATATCCGGCTGTACAGGAAGCTTATCCGGCAGCACCTGGATCTGCACTGATCGGGATCAAATTTTTTGTTTCTGTTTCCGGTATGATTTATCCATTCATGGTTGTTCATAATGCAAACAGCGGAAACTGGAAATTAAATGTTATTATCCCGCTTGTAATGTCAGTTGTTTGTCTGGTACTTGCAATTATTGCACCGTTTGCTTATGATGATCAGAAGAAAGCGTCAGAAGGAAAGAAAGACAAATCCGATAATGCAGTGCAGGCAGCAATGCTTGTAAAGCCAAATAAATTTATCGTATTTCTTGTAATGTTTTATGCGTTCCTTTGCATGGCGATCATGTATGGCGCACAGCAGTATACAAAAGCATTTGGACTTTCCGTATGTGGACTTTCCGAGATTCAGGCAGCAGGTATGACTTCTATTTATACAATCGGGTCTATCTGTGCAGTACTTTTCTGGGCGTTCATGATGGCAAAATTAAAATGGAACCCGTTAAAGGTTGTCCTTATTGATTCTATCTGTACAGCAGTGGCACTTACGGGTGTACTGTTTATCCATCAGGTAGCAATCATTTACATCGCGATCGCAATGTTGGGATTCTTCGCAGCAGGAGGTGCTCTTCAGACAGGTCTTGCAGTTGTTCAGTTATTTAACCCAGGACCGAAGGGGAGAAATACTGGTATTTATTACACATTTATGGGTGCGGCAAGCTACCTGATCCCAGTAGTGGCAGCACAGCTTACAAAATCATCTGGTGAGGCAAGTGCAGTATACAGCCTCATGATCATGCTGTTAGTATTTGCAATCCTTGCTATTTTAAGTTCTCTCTACTTAGTAGCACAGCACAAAAAAATCTTCGGAAAAAGTGCATTATAGGAAGTAACATAGTAACAATCTCAATTCATACGAAAAAATGGACTGTTGTTCCAAAAGATGTTATCATCAAAAAGAATGCAGTCCTTTTTTTGAGATTAAATTGTTAAAAAATAGACACTTGTAAATCGAAAAATGAAGGAGAAGCTTAAAAGATGAGTCCGAAAAGAACAAGAAAAGCCAACGAACTTCCCTATATTCCACTCGGCCCATTTCAGTGGCGTATTCCGGGAATTCATTATAAATTAGAATATGTAGAATTTTTTCAAGGTCTGATCCTTGGCGCTACTGCGTTAAGTTCGATTCCGTATCTGACGGATAATCTTGGACTTCCGTATGAACTTGCATGGAGCTGCGTCATCATTGAAGTATTTATGTACATGCTTCATGGATGGTTAGGAGATCCGGTTGTCCCGGGATGGATCACACCGACATTACCATTTACACTGGCATATTTAAATGGATTCCCAAAAGGACCGGAGCGTATTCAGGCAATGATTGCATTGCAGCTGCTTGTTGCATTTGTATTTATATTTATGGGAATTACCAAGCTTGCAGATAAATTCGTGAATGGTGTGCCGAATTCAATCAAAGGCGGTATTCTGATTGCAGCACCGATTACAGTATTGCAAGGACAGCTCTCAGATGGAAGCCAGCTGATGACTGCGCCAATCGCAACACTTTCCGGTACATTGTTACTTGCGTTTTTGAGTTTTTCACCGTTCTGTGAAAAGAACAGAGAAAAATACAAAATATTGGATATCATGGCAAAATATGGAAACTTATTCCCATATCTGATTGCTATGTTAGCAGGAGTATTGCTTGGAGAATTGTCAAAACCGGTTCTCGAACTTGGAACACTCATCCGAATTCCTGACTTTAGTAATATTTTCCACACAGTCAGTATTTTTGCAGTCGGATTTCCACCGATTTCAAAATTTATAAGTGCAATTCCGTTGGCGTTAATCTGTTATGTACTTGCGTTTGGAGATTTTGTTACATCACAGACGTTGGTAGAGGAAGCACAGGACAGCAGAAGTGACGAATATATTGACTTTAATTCAAGCAGATCAAACCTGATCAGTGGTCTTAGAAACCTGATCCTTGCAATTTTTGCACCGTTCCCACCACTGGCAGGTCCGCTTTGGATTGGGATGACCGTATCTGTTGCAATGCGTTATAAAGAAGGAAAGAAAGCGATGAAATCGCTGATCGGTGGAATGAGTTCTTTCCGTATGGCAACATTCATCAGTGTTATTTTAGTGCCGATCGTGTCATTCATGAAACCAATCATGGGCGTGGGTTCTGCGATCACTTTGTTATTCCAGGCATATGTATGTGCAAGAATCGGTATGGATTATTGTAAGACGAGTACAGATAAAAGTATTGCCGGAGTAATGGCGGCAGTGCTTGCATTTAAAGGTTCCGGATGGGCTTTGCTTGTAGGTTTTGCAATGAACATCTTACTGTCTAATATGGAATTTCAGAAGAAATTAGAGATCTCAGAGACAGAACAAATATAATAAAAGAATTAGATATGGAATTCAACAGGAGCAGTTAGTCTGGAAAATAGACTAGCTGCTTTTTGGTGTAAAAAGCAGCAGAAATACAATTTTTTTGAGAGCGACAGATTTTTTTTATTCTGTTATAATAAAATTATAGGTAACTGTTCAGAGCCAACCTCCAAAATGCTACGCATTTTGGAGGTGTGGCGTATCCGCCAAATAAAATTTCAAAAACAGTCTTAAAAATGCAAGCATTTTACACCTGTTTTATGAAATTTTGCTTGGCTCTGAACAGTTACAATTATAGATAAAATGAACACATCGGATATATCGCAAAAGGAGGAGTCAGTATGGGACTTATTAAAGCAGGTATGGGTGCACTTGGTGGAACATTAGCGGATCAATGGAAGGAGTTTTTCTATTGCGAATCTATGCCGAAAGAAGTGCTTGTTACAAAGGGTCAGAAGAGAACGACAGGTCGTTCTTCTAATACAAAAGGAAATGACAATATCATTTCTAACGGTTCCGGTATTGCCGTGGCTGATGGACAGTGTATGATCATTGTAGAACAGGGTAAGGTTGTAGAAGTTTGTGCAGAGCCTGGTGAATTTACATATGATACCTCAACAGAACCATCTATTTTCTCAGGTAATCTCGGTGAGAGCATTAAAGAGACATTTAAAACCGTAGGCAAGCGTTTTACTTATGGTGGAGATACAGGTAAGGATCAGAGAATTTATTACTTTAATACAAAAGAAATTCTGGAAAACCGTTTCGGTACAGCGAATCCGGTTCCGTTCCGTGTAGTAGACTCCAAGATCGGATTGGATATTGATGTATCAATCCGTTGTTCAGGTGTATATTCTTATAAGATTGTTGATCCGTTGTTGTTCTATTCAAATGTATGTGGAAATGTAGAACAGGAATATTCCCGTGAAGAACTTGACGGTACTCTTAAGAAAGAATTTATCTCAGCCCTGCAGCCGGCATTTGGCCGTTTGTCAGAGATGGAACTTCGTCCAAATCAGATCGTAACACACAACACAGATCTTGAAAATGCCATGAATACTGCACTTTCAGAGAAGTGGGGTGCTCTTCGTGGACTGAAGGTTGTCAGTATTGCTTTTGGATCAATTACTCTTCCGGACGAGGATGCAGAACTGATCAAACAGGCACAGCGTACAGCAATCATGCGTGATCCTACAATGGCAGCAGCTACACTTGTCGGTGCTCAGGCAGATGCGATGAAGACCGCAGCGGGCAACGAGGCAGGAGCTATGACAGGATTCATGGGCATGGGTATGGCAATGAACGCTGCAGGTGGTGGAATGAATGCACAGAATCTTTTCGCTACGGGACAGCAACAGCAGGCTCAGCAGGCGGCTCAGACACCACAGCCGACACCGGCACCGCAGGCAGCTCCGGCAGCAGGCGGATGGAAATGTGCATGTGGTACTACAGTAACAGGTAATTTCTGTCCGAACTGTGGAACAAAGAGACCGGCAGAGGACGAAGGCTGGACGTGTTCCTGTGGCGCAGTAAACAAAGGCAAATTCTGTACGAACTGTGGAGCAAAGAAGCCGGCAGGCGCACCGCTTTACCGTTGTGATAAGTGCGGATGGGAACCGGAAGATCCGAAGAATCCGCCAAGATTCTGTCCGGAGTGTGGAGATATCTTTGACGAGAACGACAGACAGTAACGGATGAATAGCAGTTAGAAAATAACTGCCGGAAGCACGGCACGGAAGAAAGGAGAATGAGTTATGGCAGGCTTGCAGGAATATAAATGTCCTTGCTGTGGCGGTGCAATCGCCTTTGACAGTAAGATTCAGAAGATGAAGTGTCCGTACTGTGATACTGAGTTCGAGATGGATGCACTCAAAGGTTATGATGCAGAGCTGCAGAATGAACAGACAGATGACATGGAGTGGGATACTTCCGCAGGCAGTGAATGGCAGGAAGGTGAAACAGATGGTTTACGCACGTATGTGTGTAAATCCTGTGGAGGCGAGATTGTCGGAGACGCCAACATGGCAGCAACATCCTGCCCATTCTGTGATAATCCGATCATAATGATGGGACAATTTGCGGGAGCATTAAAACCGGATCTGGTGATCCCGTTCAAATTAGATAAAAAGGCAGCAAAAGAAGGATTGAAGAAGCATCTGACCGGAAAACGTCTTCTGCCAAAGATCTTCAAGGATCAGAATCATATTGATGAGATCAAAGGTATTTACGTTCCATTCTGGCTTTTTGATACAAATGTAGATGCCGCAGTCCGCTATCGGGCAACAAAGGTACGCATGTGGAGTGACAGTGATTATGATTATACTGAGACAAGTCATTTTATGGTTCACCGGGGTGGAAGTATTGGTTTTGAAAATGTTCCGGTAGATGGCTCCACAAAGATGGCAGACGATCTGATGGAATCTATCGAGCCATTCAATATTTCAGGTGCGGTGGATTTCCAGACTGCTTATCTTGCAGGATATCTGGCAGATAAGTATGACGTAACTGCTGAACAAAGTATTGAACGTGCCAATAAACGTGTAAAACATTCTACAGAGGAAGCTTTTGCTGAGACAGTAAAAGGTTATGCTACAGTAACAACAGACAATAGCAGTGTACAATTTCATGGCGGAAAGGCAAAGTATGCACTGTATCCGGTATGGCTTCTGAATACGACATGGAACGGAAATAAATACACCTTTGCAATGAATGGACAGACAGGAAAGTTTGTCGGTGATCTGCCGGTAGATAAAGGTGCAGCAGCACGCTGGACAGTGATGCTGGCAGCTGTATTCTCAGTTGTAACGTATGGTGCTGCATGGCTTTTGCACCTGATCGGACTGTTTTAGGGAGGTGGGGAAATGAAGAAAAGAATTTTATCGTTTATGACGATCCTCATCCTCTGTCTAGGTCTTGCAGTTCCGGATTTTGCGGAGGAAACAGAAGGATTTGCGAATGAATATCCTCGTGTCATCGACAATGCGGAGCTCCTGTCTGCAGATGAGAGGGAGCTGTTAACCAGTAAGTTAGATGAGATCAGTACGCGACAGAAGGTAGATGTGACGGTTGCCACAACCGATACACTGGATGGACTGACGGTATCTGATTATGCGGAACGATTCTACGAGTCTCATAATTATGGTTATGGACCGGACAAGGATGGAACAATACTTCTGATCAGCATGGAAGATCATGATTGGTATATGGCAACCTACGGATATGCTATTACAGCATTTACGGATGCAGGTATCCAGTACATAGGAGAAGAGATGACGGGTGATTTGTCTGATGGTGATTTTGCGGCAGCATTTGATACATTTGCTGACGAGTGTGATGATTTTATTACGCAGGCAAAAACCGGAGAACCTTATGATATCGATAATGAACCACAAAAACCAATGTCATGGATCTGGATTCCGATTTCATTAGTAGCTGGTATCGTCCTTTCATTGATTGTTGTTGGCACTATGAAATCAAAGCTGAAAACAGTACGTTTCCAGGCAGCAGCTAATAATTATGTGAAAGCTGGAAGTATGAATCTTACTGAGAGCAGAGACATATTCCTGTATAATACAATGACAAAAACAAAAAAAGAGAAAAATGATTCTTCCAGTGGTGGCGGCGGAAGCAGTACGCATACAACATCTTCCGGAAGCACTGCCGGAGGCGGTGGCGGAAAATTCTAGGAGAGATGTCCGGATACAGAATACCGGGGCAATTTAATAGTGAAAAAAGAGAAGCTGGTTCCCAAATGCTTGGGAATTGGCTTCTCTTTTTAAATAGTGTAATTATCTGTCCACATCCACAAAATATTTCCTGAACTCATCATAAGAACACGGTCGTCCCAAGTAGAATCCCTGGCAGTAATCCG
>SKER01002850.1_pt1 | contig 10606 bp, 10 predicted proteins | sample 4826961 | NCBI WGS metagenome assembly SKER01 (sample SAMN11008804, study PRJNA524170) | human gut metagenome | biome: Human fecal sample; material: Feces; isolation source: fecal sample from pouch patient p47 | host: Homo sapiens | place: Israel: Tel-Aviv | collected 2016-11-16
GAAATATATAGAGCTATTTATAAACAAAATAAAAGACTTAAATTGGGAAACGTATATAAATGGAACAAAAATATATTTTTTACCACAAGAACTAAAAAAATCTACGGCTATAAAATATATATGTGATAAGTTTGGTTATAAAAATACATTTGCAATTGGCGATTCAATTATGGACAAAGATATGCTCGACTTTTGTAGAAGTTCTTATTTGCTTAGACATGGAGATTTAGTAAATTCACTAAGTAAAGAAAATAAATATATTATAAGCCGAGAATGTGGATTTAGGGGAAGTGAAGAAGTATTAAAATATATTATATCTTATAAGTAAAATATAATATAAAATAATTTTAGAGGTTATCACGATATTTGTGACAACCTCTTTTAATATAAGGAAATATAATTTAGTTTTAAATCAATATAGGTTTATCGATATTAAATTTGCTTTTTTGAAAAGTTAATTTATTAAAATTGTTTAAAAAGTATTTATATATATCGCTAGATAATGGTTCAAAGTCGAAAGATAATTTGCAAACTTCGATTTCGTTTCCAGTTTTTCTAAAATATTCACAAATCCATTTTGGTTCTTCAAAATATATATTCATATTCGCAGTCACATTGTTCATATCAAAACCTCCTAGACTAAATAATAAAGATTTAGTGTAATTCTTAATTAATAAGTATTCTGATAACTTACAAAGTATTCCAAAAATAATAAATATATATAGAAAAAACTTGTACCAATCTAAAATTGATACAAGTTTTGTTGATTTTGAAAAAGTAAAACAATTTATAATTATAATTTTATCTTAACATTTTGTCTTCCCTGTCTAATATAACATCGACATCTACTTTTTCGTCGATTGCCTTTTTAATTGCTTCTTCTATAGTTTTACCAAGAGGCATTAAGTTTGTAGTATGATAAGATACTTTGTCTAGTGTTCCAAAACAAAATCTATATCCAGTTGAAAAACCAAATAATGTATAGTGACCATCATATTGTTCTTTTGCAATGTAGTCGGCAACTACTAAAGCTTGAGCAAGATCCATATTATCCATATTTTTGATAAATGTAAGATTATCAGTAGGTAATACTACTTTAACTGGATTATCATCTAATTTTACCAATGCTTCATGAGAACTTATTTCTTTTAAATATACCCCTAAAGTATTTGAACTTCCATTATCATATAAAACTCTATCGCCGAATTGCATATTTATTCCCCCTTCAAAAACGTTTCTTAAAGTATATAAGTAACTTATATTTTAATTATAGTCTAATTAATTTAGATTTTCAATAAAATAGTAGGTGAAATATATGTTAAAAAACATCAAAAAAAATTAGAAAAAAGATGAAATGTAATGGAAAAATAAATTTTATTGAAAAACGTAGTTATTTTTAATTGACATTGATTATCATAATATGTTACTCTTATATTACAAAAAAAGAAAGTGAGGAGTAACATGATATTTAAAAACAAAAAATTCAAGACTGCTATGGCAACATTAGCTATTTTAACGATATTTGGGGGAACAGTAAGCAGTGCATATGCGGCAGAATTAACAAACAGCCAAAGTATATCTGTAAACGAAAGTGTTCAAAGAGTAGAATTAAAAACAACTTTAAAACATGATACAGAAGACAAAGATTCATCTGCGAACTCATACCTAAAAGAAAGTTATTTAAAAATAGAAAATGGGAAAAGATATATGGTTTTAGTTTTAAGTTCAGGTAAGATGATGAAATCAGTAATTCCGAGTATAAATGGAGAAAGTGTAGAATATACTAATGACTTAGATGGAGACATTAGAACAATATCTTTCGAAATAAAATCTTTACAAGATGATATAAGAATTAACTTCCAAATAAATCCTTTTGGGAATTTTGTGGTTAATGCAAACTGTAGAGTTAAATCTGAAATAGTAACTGGTTCAACTGATAAAGAAGACAAAGAAGACAAAGATGATACAGTAACTGGACCAACACAAAAACCAGAGACTCCAGATAATAGTGACAAAGAAGACAAAGAAGATAAAGAAGATAAAGATGACAATACTTCTGACAAGGAAGATAAAGAAGACAAAGATGATACAGTAACTGGACCAACACAAAAACCAGAAACTCCAGATAATGACAACAAAGAAGATAATAAAGAAGATAATAAAGAAGAAGACAAAGAAGACTCTTCAAACTCTACATATAAAAATGGATACTACCAAGTAAAAAATATAGTCATATTAGATAACGAAGTAGGATACTCAATGGTTAGAGGTCTTTTAAATGAAACAAGTAACTTAGAAATAAGAGATGGAAAATACTACTTAACATTTGAAATGGGTCAAAGTAGTTTAATGAAAGACATAGTTATAAAAGCTAACTCTAAAGAGTTAAAATATACTAAGAAAAATGTAGGTAATGATACTATAAGAATAACAGTTGAAATACCAAGTTTATCTTCAAAACTTAATATAAGTACATATGTAACTATGATGGGTAAAAATGTTGATTTCGATTTAAAATTAAATCAATCTACATTAAAATTTGTCAGCTCTAATGAGGAAGGTCAATTACCAGGAAATAACAACAATGCCGGAAATAACAATGGATCAAATGATTCAAACAATGATTCTAACACTGGAAATGATAACAATGCTGGTGGCAATATAACTGAAACTGTAAAAGGTAAACTTTACACTATAAAAAATGAAGTTATTCATGAAAATCAAACTGGTAAAGAAATGGCTAGAAAATATTTAAATTCAACTTCAAAAATAGAAGAAATAAACGGAGAGCTTTATTTAACTCTTACATTTACAGGTACAGATTTAATGAACAATCATAAATTCTATGTAAATGGAAAATCTGTTAGTTATACTTCATCAACTTCAGGAAATAGCAAAAGCTACAGATTCAAAATAAACTCATTAAACGACGATATAAAAGTAAGTGCTTTTATAGTTCCAATGAGTAGAAATGTTGAGTTCGGAGTTAAATTATTAAAAGATACTTATACATTTGTAAAAGATTTCGATGCATCAAATGATTCAAATAATGCTGGAAATGATTCAGACAACGGAAATGGTGGAAGCAACTTTGATGATATGATGAACGGCGGAGGAAACTTCGAAGGCTTTGAAGATGAAAAATTACCACAAACAGGTAGCGTAATAAATGCAGAAAGCATGTTAATGGGCGGAAGTTTAATAACAGCATTAGGTGCATTTGTAGGTAGAAGAAAAAGAAAGTAGGACATAAAATGAAGAAATTAAAGCATTTATTTACTATATTACTAACTATATTTTGTATAACTAACGTAAGTTATGCAGCAAGTTTAGATTATGGACTATACAACGTTAAAAATGATGTATACCATGAACAAGAACTCGGGATGAATATGGCTAGAACATATTTAAATCAAACTATGAGAGTTGATGCAAAAACTAATGGGACTTACTACTATACTGTAGAATTTAGTGGTACTGAATATATGAATAAACACAGAATATTAGTAAATGGTAGTCAGGTTAGTACTACTAAAAAATCAAATAGTTCTAATGGAACTATAAAATTAACTTTTAAAGTTAAATCTTTAAGCTCAAAAATAAAAGCTAGAATTTATGTTGATGCTATGGGAAGAGATGTTGAATTCCAAATAATACCTGATTTTAGCACTGCAAAATGTGTACAAAAATACAGTAAAAAAGAAACTACTAAAACAGACAAAACTGATAAAACAAACAAAAGTGATAAAAAAGAAAATACAAAATCAGATTCTAAAAAAGAAGAATCTAAAAAAGAATCAACAAAATCTGATTCAGATAAAACTAAAGAAACTGAAAAAGTAGATACAGCTAAAGACTCTAAAAAAGATTCAGATAAAGAAAACGAAGAAAAGACTGAATCTAAAACAGAAGAAAAAGCAGAAGAGTCAAAAGAAGATACTAAAGAAGAAAAAGAAGATAAAACAGAAGAAAAAACTGAGACTGAAAAAGTAAGTGCAGAAAATACTGATGAAAAAAAATCTTCAAAAATGCCATTAATAATAGGTGGTGTTGCAGTTTTAGCAGTAGTTGGTGCGGTAGTAGTGTTTACTAAAAAGAGAAAATAGATGCGAAAAAAGATAAGTACAATTTTGATTCTTGTGGGGATACTTATGATAGTAATCCCCCAAGGATTAAAATACTATTCAAGACAGGTAGAAAATAAAAGCATGCAAAAGTTTAAAAGTGAGCTTCAAGACAAAAGTGAAAGTCAAGATGAGGTAGAAGATAATTATAAACCGGGAGATGAAATCGCGATAATGAGAGTAAAATCTGTAGGTTTAGAAACGGTGATTGTAGAGGGCACAGACACCAAGTATTTGAAATATTATGCATGTCACTTTGAAGGAACTGCTATGCCAGGGGAAAATGGCAATTTTTCTGTAGCTGGACATAGTAGCTATTTGTATAACCAAGTATTTAACGAACTGCATAAAGTAAAAATAAACGACAAAATAGAGATTGAAAACACAAAGGGCATATTTAAATATAATATAACAGAAATATTTGATACAGAGGCTGAAAATACTTTTGTTTTAGATCAGGATACAAGTAAAAAAGAGATAACTTTAGTTACATGTACTGATGGAGGAAAAAAACGACTTATTATAAAAGGAGAAATTGAAGAATAAATATTTCTTCATTATATTTCTCTTAAATTTTGAATCTTATTCAAAATATAAATTTGAAAATAATGACAATTAATATAAATAAACATTTATAAGACAGGAAAGAGGAACAAAATTGAAAAAGATTTTATGTTTAATATCGATTTTGATGGTTACTTTTTCAGTAATTGGATGCTCATCTAGCGAGGTAGATAGTTCTAAAGAACAAGCTACATCAAAAGATGAAAAACAAGTAGTAGTAGCTACATCAGTTGCAATTACTGAAATATTAGATAGATTAGGTGTAGAAGTTAGTGGTATACCACAAACTAGCTATGAACTTCCAGAAAGCGCAAAAGGTGCTACAGAAGTTGGAAGTCCAATGAATCCAGATATGGAAATAATAAAATCACTAAACCCAACAGACGTAATATGTGTTGATACTTTAGGAAGTGATTTTGAAAAACAATTTGAAGAAAACAATATAAATGCTGATTTTTATAATCTAAGCAATGTAGACGGATTAAAAGAAACAATAGCTGCTTTAGGAGAAAAATTCAATAAACAAGATAAAGCAAATGAAATATTAGATGAAATAAAAGAAGTAGAAAATAAAGTTAACTCTAATAAAAAATCTGATGATAAGATCTTAGTATTATTTGGAGCACCAGGAAGTGTAATGGTAGCTACGGACAAAAGTTATATAGGAAACTTAGTCGAGTTAGCTGGAGGAAATAATATATTCTCAAATGCAACTAGCTCATTTACTCAAATAAACTTAGAAGAAATAATAAAGTTAAATCCAGATAAAATATTAGTTATGACTCATGCCGTTCCAGAGGCTGCAAAAAAATCTGTAGAAGAAGAATTAAGTAAAGACCTTTGGAAAAATGTAAATGCAGTTAAAAATAACGATATAACTTATTTAGAAAATGGTTATTTCGGAATGAGTGCAAACTTACAAATAGTTGAGGCAGTAGAAAAATTAGGAGATATATTATATGAGTAAAATAAAAACACCGACGTTAAGTAGTTCTAAAAAAATATGTATGATACTTACTACAGTTTTTGTTTTATGTTTTACGATATTAATCTCTTTAAGAATAGGTAGTATAGATATTTCTTTCAAAGAATTAATTGATGGTATGTTTTTAAGTAAACAAAGCAACAATTTCTTAATAATAAGAGATCTTAGAATGCCTAGAGTGTTATCTGCTGTATTAATAGGTGGTAACCTTGCAGTAGCAGGTGCACTTTTACAAACTACAATGAAAAATCCACTAGCTGACCCTGGTATAATCGGGATTTCATCAGGAGCAAGCTTAGGGGCTATAGCTGTAATGGTTATATTTACAGATCTTATAAAATATAAAATCATAATAGCTTTTATAGGTGGTATAATAGCTGCATGCCTTGTTTACTTAATTGGAGAAGATAAAGGATTTTCACCAGTTAGAATAATACTTGCAGGTGTATGTGTAAACTCAATATTAAATGCATTATCTTCAATGGTGACGGTATTTAATAGTGCAGGAGTTTCAAGTATACAGACTTGGCTTTTAGGAAGTTTAGTAAATGTAACATGGAATGATTTCAAAATACTAGCTTTATATACAATAGTAGGAATAGCACTATGTTTACTAGTTATAAAAAGCTGTGACCTTATGGGTCTTGGTGACAAAACAGCTCAAAGTTTAGGTCTAAACGTAAACAGAGTTAGAGTTATGATAACTTTTGTTGCAGTATTTTTAACTAGTATATCTACAGGAGTAGGTGGGGTTATATCATTTGTCGGACTTGTAATACCACATATATGTAGATTCTTAATAGGCTCTAGCCATAAATTCCTAATACCATTTAGTTATTTTATGGGAGGATTTTTACTACTTGTTGCAGATACAGTATCAAGAAATATATTTAGACCTTATGAAATACCAGTAGGACTTACAATGTGTTTAGTAGGCGGTCCATTCTTTATATACATACTTAGAAGGAGCAAAAGATAATGATTAAGTTAGAAAATATAAGTTTTTCTTATAACAAGAAAAAAGAATTTATACAGGATTTATCATTAGAATTTAAAAGTGGGGAAATCACTACTATCCTTGGACCAAATGGAAGTGGAAAAAGTACACTTTTACATATGATGTCTACTTATTTAAAACCTAAAAGCGGAAAAATCTATTTAGGAGATAAAGATTTAGGTAAATTAAAACAAAAAGAAATAGCAAAATATATATCATGCGTGTACCAAGAAAATGAAGCGCCAGATGATATAACTGTAAGAGATTTAGTATCATTCGGTAGAAATATATATTCAAGTGTCAAAAAAGAAGACAAAGAAGAAAATAAGAGAATGATAGATTTTGCATTAAAAGCTACAGGAATAGAAGAAATTCAAGATAAAAAAGTTGTAAATTTATCAGGTGGGCAAAAACAAAGAGCATTTATAGCAATGTCACTTGCACAAAATACAGAAGTTCTACTTCTTGATGAACCGACAACTTATCTAGATATATATCATCAAATAGAGATACTTGAAGTTGTAAAATCTTTAAATGAAAAATACAATATCACAATAGTTATGGTTTTACATGATTTAAACCAAGCTATAAACTACAGTCATAATATTGTTATAATGAAAAACGGAAATTTAATAAAACAAGGAAAAGCGACTGAAGTTTTAAATGAGCAAACTATAAAAGATGTTTATAATGTGTCTGGATATATACATAAAGAAGATAATGAGGAAATCTATTTTATACCTAAGAAAATATGTTAATCATAATAATTAGATAGAAATTAGACAATAAAAACATATTTATGTTTCTAATAATATAGATGAAATTAAAGCAAGAATGCTCGTTTTAGGCATTCTTGTTTTATTAAACGGCTAATTACCAAAATATTACATAAGGAGGGTGTTTTAATGATAAAAAAAATAGGACTTATAGCTTTAGGGACATTATCATTAATAGTGGGTATAATCGGTATATTCTTACCAATACTTCCAACAACGCCACTGTTACTTTTAACTTCATACTGCTATATAAAAAGTAGTGAGAGGTTAAGTAAGAAATTTATGAATACAAAAATATACGATAAATATGTTAGAAACTTCCACGAACAAGGTGGAATGACCTTAAAAGGTAAATTAATGCTTACTATACCAGTATCATTACTTTTACTATTCATGTTTATAATAATTGAAAGTCCAATAATGAGATGTGTAATAGTTATTATGTGGGTTACAAAAGTTATATTCTTTACAAAAATGAAGACAATCAAAATAGAAGAGGTGTAAAATGTTTAAAAAGAGATTATTAGAGCTATGCAATAGTTCTAAAAAATGGATTGCAATGACAGTTTTAATGAACTGGATTTCAATAATATGCAATATACTAGTTATCCTATTTATAGGAAACACAATAGATAAATTAATAAATTCAAACTTAGAAATAAACTACTTAAGAGATGGACTTTATATAGGATCTCTTTTAGTAATAAGATTTTTAGCAAACTACTATTCAACAAGATTCTCACTTAATTCATCAAGTGAAGTTAAAAAAGTTTTAAGAGAGAAAATATATGAAAAATTATTAGATATAGGTGTAAATTACAACAAATTTATATCTACATCATCAGTAGTTCAAATAGGTGTTGATGGTATTGAAGCATTAGAAATTTATTTTGGTAGATTCTTACCACAATTATTCTACAGTGCATTAGCTCCACTTACATTATTTGTAGTAGTATCATTTATAAGTTTTAAAGTAGCATTAGTATTATTAATATGTGTACCTTTAATACCGCTTACAATAATGGCAGTTATGAAAATAGCTAAAAAATTATTAAGCAAATACTGGGGTGTATATACTAACTTAGGTGATTCATTCTTAGAAAACCTTCAAGGTCTTACTACTTTAAAAATATTCGACTTAGATGAAGAAAAAAATAAAGAGATGAACGAAGATGCAGAAAACTTCAGAAAAATAACAATGAGAGTTTTATTAATGCAATTAAACTCAATAACAATAATGGACTTAGTTGCTTATGGTGGTTCAGCTGTAGGTATATTAATAGCAATAAGCCAATTTAGAAGTGGAATAATAACTCCTGGTGGATTATTAATAATAATACTTTTAAGTGCGGAATTCTTCTTACCAATGAGACTTTTAGGTTCACTATTCCACGTTGCTATGAATGGTATATCAGCAAGTGATAGAATATTTGACTTACTTGATATAGAAGTAGAAGAAAAACCATCTTTAAGTGACGAACAAATGAAATCTCTTGATAATATAGACATAAAATTAGAAAATGTGTCTTATAGTTACGACAAGAAAAGAACAATATTAGAAAATATAAACATAGACATAAAAGAAAAACAAACAGTTGCATTTGTCGGAGAAAGTGGTTCAGGAAAAAGTACAATAACTAGCTTACTTCTTAAAATAGATGAAGTAGATAAAGGTGCTATAACATTTAACGGAATCAACTTAAACGACATACCATTTGATGTATTAAATAAAAAAGTTGGATTTATAAACCATAATGCTTATATATTCAATACAACAATAAGAGAAAATATTAAAATGGGTAAAAAAGATGCTACTGATGAAGAAATATATGCAGTATTAAAAGAAGCAAACTTAGATAGCTTCGTTAAAAAACTTCCAAACAAACTTGATACAAAAGTTGGAGAAGGCGGAAACTTACTTTCAGGTGGACAAAAACAAAGACTTTGTCTTGCTAGAACAATAATCAAAAATCCAGATATCTACATATTCGACGAGGCTACTTCAAATATAGATGTAGAAAGTGAAGAAAAGATTTGGGAAAGTATAGAAAAATTATCTAAAGATAAAACAGTTATAATAATTTCACATAGATTATTAAACGTTAAAAATGCAGATACAATCTACATGTTAGAAAACGGCGTAATAGCTGAAAGTGGAAATCACAACGAACTTATGTTAAAAGGTGGAGTATATAAAAACCTTGTAGATCACCAAAATGATTTAGAAAATATATACGACGAATTAGAAAGCAAAAACTTAGAAAAAGTTTCAGAAGAAATCGAGGTGATATAGTATGGAACAAAAAAGACAATCAGGATTTAAAATAATGTTAAGGCTTATAAAAGTCTTAAAACCACTAGCACCAATAATGATGATAACTATATCATTCGGTATATTAGGATTTTTAGCTGCAACTGCAATAACATCATTTGGTATGGTTGCAGGAGCAGATATATTAGGATTTAATGTAGGAATAAAAGCCTCTACTGCTATAAAAATAGTTATAGCTTGTGCAATACTTAGAGGAATACTTAGGTTTATAGAGCAATATTCAGGACACTTTATTGCCTTTACAATACTTGCAATATTAAGAGATCAAGTTTTCAAAGCGTTAAGAAAATTAGCTCCAGCAAAACTTGAGTCAAAAGAAAAAGGTAGTTTAATATCTATAATAACAAGTGATATAGAATTATTAGAAGTATTCTATGCTCATACAGTAGCTCCAATAGCAATAGGTGTAGTTACATCAATTATAATAGCATGCGTATTATTTGCTATAAACCCAATATTCGGGGCATTATCAGTAGTATTTTATTTAATAGTTGGATACTTTATACCAGTATTCTCATCAAAATTCGCTAAACAAGGTGGAGTTGAATATAGAGCAGCATTTGCTGATTCAAACTCATACTTCTTAGAAAGTTTAAATGGGATAAAAGAAATACTTTTATTTGATAAAGGTGAAGACAGAAAAAATGCTATAAATGAAAATAGTGAAAAATTACACGAAAAAATGGGTGTAATAAAAGGTCACGAAGGAATAATAAGAGCCTTCACAGATATAGTAATAATGATAGCAATACTTACATTCTTATTCGTAAGTATTAAGTTAAATGAACAAGGTCAAATAACTATAGGTCAAGGTTTAGTTGCAATAGT
>SKER01002854.1_pt1 | contig 10595 bp, 8 predicted proteins | sample 4826961 | NCBI WGS metagenome assembly SKER01 (sample SAMN11008804, study PRJNA524170) | human gut metagenome | biome: Human fecal sample; material: Feces; isolation source: fecal sample from pouch patient p47 | host: Homo sapiens | place: Israel: Tel-Aviv | collected 2016-11-16
AGAAGCCAGCCGTGGCGATCAGATTGAAAATGCCCAATATTTTGTGGATAAAGGTTATGCAGAGCAATTGCAGGAAGATCAATTGACGCTCGAAACCTTTAATGAAACCATTCAAGAAATGTTGAAGCAAAGCCAAGTCTACCACCAAGCAATGGAAAAATCGACAGAACTCCTTTCACTAGACGATTTTTATGGCCTGCTTCAAAAAGATATCAGTAAGGGAAAAGATGACGGACGACAATAAAAAAACGCCAACGGATGACAAAATTACAGAATTGTCAGCCTGGCAAAAAAGAAACAAAGAATATTTAGAAAAAAAAGCGCTTGAAAAAGCGGAAGAAGCTGAAACAGAGGAAACTGAAAGCGAAGAAGCAAAAGAAGACGAAGACCTTTCAGAAAAAGAAACAGCTTCCGTCTCAGAGGAAGAATCTGAAGAAATAGAAGAGTCTGAAGAGGAAAATGAATCTGAGGTCGAAGAGGATCCAGAAGCAGATGGAGAAAGTTCAGAAGGAGAAAAGGATGATCCGGCTATAGAGGAGCTAGATCCTTCAGAGAAGCAAGAGAAAAAGCCTTCATTTTTTAAAGGCTTAAAGACGAAAAAACCAAAGAAGGAACCGACAGTGGCAAAACGCCATATCTATCGTGCCCTTCCGGTTATCGGAATCAGCTCGATTGTCGCCCTTCTCTCAATCTACTTTTTAAGCCCCTTGTCCACACAGAAAGTGATTGAATTTTCAGGGAATAAAGCGGTTGATCAGCAACTTTTGTATGAAAAAAGTCGCATCAAAGAAGAAGATTATACTCTGACGACCTTCCTTCATAAATCGGTCTATGAACAAAATATGAAAACGGCTAGTCCATGGATCAAAGAGGTTCACATGCATTATCAATTCCCGGTGACCTTTAAAGTCAATATCGTGGAACACAAAGTGGTTGCCTATTATGTGACCGGAGAAGACCACTATCCAGTATTGGAAAATGGAGAAGTCGTTGAGACAGTAACTCCAGCTTCGGAATTGCCGTCCTCCTATATTAGCTTAAAATTCTCAGATCGAGAATTGGTTAGACAATTTGTCCAAGAAATGAAGTCTATTTCTTCTTCCATTACGGATAAAATTGTTTCGGTAGATCTGACTCCTAGCAAGGTCACCAAGGATCTGGTGACCATCACCATGAAAAACGATAATAAAATCTTGGTGCCTGTTTCCCAAATTACCCGCAAGCTTCCTTATTATAAAGCCATTAGTAAGCAATTAGACGATGATTCGACTATCGATATGGAGGCTGGAGTCTTCAGCTATAGTGAACAATCCATTGCAGATGCCAAAGAGCAAGCTGAAAAAGAAAAGGCTGAAAGTACAGAAAAGCAAGAAGAACATTCTGAGGAAGCAAGCCACGAACAGAATCAAGAAGGAGAGAATTCTTCTGGAAATGAGTAAAGCCCATAAATTATCTCAAATAATTGAAGAAAAAATGTCCATTTTAGGCTTCTTTGTGATATAATGAAGTTTGGATAGTTCCAACTAAAAGGGCTATAAATAGATGTAAAGTGAAAACAAATAAAGAGAGAGGACTGGTGTAATGGCTAGAGACGGCTTTTTTACAGGTTTAGATATCGGTACTAGTTCAATAAAAGTATTGGTGGCAGAACATGTCAATGGAGAAATGAATGTAATTGGAGTCAGCAATGCAAAAAGTGCTGGCGTCAAAGATGGAATTATAGTAGATATCGAAGCTGCTTCAAATGCAATTAAAACTGCAATCAGCCAAGCTGAAGAAAAAGCAGGGATTTCAATCAATCTAGTCAATGTTGGGTTGCCTGCAAACTTACTACAAATCGAAGCAACTCAAGGAATGATTCCAGTCACAAGTGATTCGAAAGAAATCACAGATGCAGATGTTGAAAATGTTGTCAAATCTGCACTCACAAAAAGTATGACACCGGATCGTGAAGTAATCACCTTCATTCCTGAGGAATTCACAGTTGATGGTTTCCAAGGAATCCGCGATCCACGTGGAATGATGGGGATCCGACTTGAAATGCGTGGCCTTCTTTATACAGGACCTCGTACAATCTTGCACAATTTGCGTAAAACAGTTGAACGTGCAGGCTTACAAGTTGAAAACATCATCATTTCACCGCTTGCGATGATCAAAACAGTCTTGAATGAAGGCGAACGTGAATTCGGAGCAACGGTGATCGATATGGGTGGTGGCCAAACAACGGTGGCATCTGTTCGTAGCCAAGAACTTCAATTTACAAATATCTACCAAGAAGGTGGCGATTATGTTACCAAAGATATTTCTAAAGTATTGAAAACTTCTCAAAAATTGGCAGAAGGCTTGAAGTTCAACTATGGTGAAGCCTATGTGCCATCTGCTGGAAACGAAGTCTTCCATGTAGAAGTCATCGGTGAAGTAGAGCCAGTTGAAGTGACTGAGAAGTACTTAGCTGAAATCATTTCAGCACGTATCAAACACATCTTTGAGCAAATCAAACAAGACCTTGAGAGAAGACATTTGTTGGATCTTCCTGGTGGTATTGTGATTATCGGTGGAGGAGCGATCCTTCCTGGTGTTGAAGAATTGGCTCAAGAAGTCTTTGGTGTAAATGTGAAATTGTTTGTTCCAAATCAAATTGGAATTCGCAATCCAGCTTTTGCCCATGTGATTAGCTTGTCTGAATATGCAGGCAATTTGACAGATGTGGATATTATTGCTCAAGCTGCGGTTCATGGAGACGAAGTCTTGCGTCAACAACCGATTCAATTTGATCGTCCAGTGCAACCACAAGTACAACCACAACCTGCTGCTCCAGCACAACCGGTAGTACCTGCATACAATGCTGAGAAGATTGAATCTCCAGTGGATGCTCAAGAAATTCCAGCAGCAAGCAATGATAGCAAACAAGAACCAAAAACTACATTCACAGACCGAATGAAAAATTTGATCGGTAATATGTTTGATTAAGGAGTGTAAGTATTTATGACATTTTCATTTGACACAGCAGCGGCACAAGGTGCAGTAATTAAAGTAATCGGTGTCGGTGGCGGTGGCGGTAACGCCATCAATCGTATGATTGACGAAGGCGTTGCCGGTGTAGAATTCATCGCAGCTAATACAGATGTTCAAGCACTTTCAAGTGCTAAGGCTGAAACGGTTATCCAATTGGGTCCAAAATTGACTCGTGGATTGGGTGCTGGAGGTCAACCTGAAGTTGGTCGTAAGGCAGCTGAAGAAAGCGAAGAAGTGTTAACAGAAGCGTTGCAAGGTGCAGACATGGTCTTCATCACTGCAGGGATGGGTGGAGGATCTGGTACAGGTGCTGCACCAGTCATCGCTCGTATTGCTAAAGCTGTAGGTGCTTTGACAGTAGCAGTTGTCACTCGTCCATTCGGGTTTGAAGGTTCAAAACGTGGCAACTTCGCTATTGAAGGGATCAACGAACTTCGCGAACATGTAGATACATTGTTGATTATTTCTAATAACAACTTGCTTGAAATTGTAGACAAGAAGACACCGCTTCTTGAAGCTTTGAGTGAAGCAGATAACGTTCTTCGTCAAGGTGTTCAAGGGATCACTGACTTGATCACAAGTCCTGGATTGATCAACCTTGACTTTGCAGACGTGAAGACTGTTATGGAAAACAAAGGGAATGCCCTCATGGGTATTGGTGTTGGTAGCGGTGAAGAACGCGTTATCGAAGCGGCTCGTAAAGCCATTTACTCTCCACTTCTTGAAACTACAATTGATGGTGCAGAAGACGTGATCGTCAACGTAACAGGTGGTTTGGATATGACATTGATCGAAGCTGAAGAAGCTTCAGAAATTGTAAACCAAGCTGCAGGTCACGGAGTGAACATCTGGTTGGGTACATCTATTGATGAATCTCTTAAAGATGAAATCCGCGTGACGGTTGTTGCAACTGGTGTCCGTCAAGACAAGGTAGAACGCGTTAGCGGAATTGCTTCCTCACAACGTCCTTATAAAACAGGACCACGTGAACAACGCCCACAAGCTGCACCATTTGACCGTGAATTTGATTTGAAACAAGATGTTGAATTGCCAACAACTCCAAGTCGTCCAGCGGTAGAACCAAACCGTGGCTCAGCCTTTGGTGATTGGGATATTCGTCGTGAGAATATCGTTCGCCAAACTGAACCAACATCAACACATCAAGTTGATCGTTACGTAGATTCATCTTCAGATGATGATGAATTGGAAACACCACCATTCTTCCGGAATCGTTAATCATGAATCTGGTAGAGAATGCTGATCTTGTTCGGCAACAAGTAGAAACAGCAAGAAACAAAGCTAACCGTCAAGATCAAGTTAATGTGATAGCTGTCACCAAGTATGTGGATGTTGCCACAACAGAAGCACTGGTGAAAACAGGTATCCAACATATCGGTGAAAATCGTGTCGATAAATTCCTAGAAAAGTATCAAGCTCTAAAAGAGTATGACCTCACTTGGCACTTGATTGGGAGCCTCCAACGGCGGAAAGTAAAAGACGTGATTAATCTCGTCGATTACTTTCATGCCTTGGATTCGGTGAAGCTGGCTCAAGAAATTCAAAAGCGAGCTGAACACCCGATCAAGTGTTTCCTCCAAGTGAATATTTCTGGTGAAGAAAGTAAGCATGGATTTGCACCCGATGAACTGGATGATGTTTTAGCGGAAATCGCACAGCTGGACAAAATTGAAATTGTTGGTTTAATGACGATGGCTCCTTTTGAGGCTAGTCAAGAAGAGTTGCAGGATATTTTTTCAAAAACTCACCAACTTCAGAAACAACTAGAAAAGAAACAATTAAAAAATATGCCTTTTTCAGAACTAAGTATGGGTATGAGTCGTGACTTTGAAGTAGCCATTGCGAACGGAGCGACTTATGTTAGAATTGGGACATCATTTTTTAAATAGGAAAGAACTATGTCATTAAAAGATAAATTTAACAACTTTATTGACTACTTCACAGAAGACGGTGAAGAAGTAGAAGTTCGCGAGGCAAAAGCAGCTGGGGCGGAAACTCAACCAGTTCCACAGCCACAGCCAACTCCTCAAGTGACTTCTCCACGTCCACAGATTAGTCAAAAAGAACCAGTAAAACCAAAACCGACTCCTGTCGCACCTGTTACGACTCCAGTGTCTACAGCGGCAGTGAAGGAACCTGTTTCAACAACGAAAAATACATCTGAAAATATTACTCGCTTGCATGAACGTCAACGTGAATTGGCTGCTAATCGTGCGAATACAGATGAAAAGATTACCATTGATGTACGCTATCCCCGCAAATACGAGGAAGCGACTGAAATTGTTGATCTATTACTATCTAATGAGAGTATCTTGATTGACTTCCAATATATGACTGAAGTACAAGCACGTCGTTGTTTAGATTATTTGGATGGGGCTCGTTATGTTTTAGCAGGAAATCTTCGTCGTGTTGCAAGTACCATGTACTTGTTGACTCCAATTAATGTAGTCGTTAACATTGAAGATATCCGCCTTCCAAATGATGTGGAAGTGACAGAATTTGACTATGATATGAAACGTAATCGTTAATATGGTTATCTTTCAATACTTATCAAATATCATTCAAATCTAGTCCATCATTCTTGTCATCTATGCCTTACTATCTTGGTTCCCTGGGGCACCTCAGAGTACTCTTGGACAAATGGTTCACCGCCTAGTTGAACCATTTTTGAGCCTTTTTAGAAAGTTACCATTGCAGTTTGGGGGCTTGGATTTTACAGTTCTAGTAGCACTTTTGGTCTTGAACTTGATGAATCAGTTATTAGCCCGCTTGTTCCTACTTTTGATTGGATAGAATACGATGGGACAGACAGAGATTTACCAACATTTCAATCGCGAAGATCACGAATTCATTGATCGTTGTATTGAATTGTCTGAAAGAGTGGTGGAACGCTATTCTGTTGAGGTGACGGGTTTTTTAAACCCTCATCAGGTCACTATTTTACGAAATGTCGCGGCAAGCTACCAATTACAGGTCTTTGCTTCCAGTGATGAGCAGAAAATGGAGTATGCCAAGGTTATTGTTGCTCCGGATTATTACCAATTAGATCCAAGTGACTTTGATCTGGCCTTATTGGAAATGGTCTATGCTTCAAAATTTCATCACTTGACCCATTCCCAAGTACTGGGGACCATTGTTCACCAATTAGGAGTGGAGCGCAAGTCCTTTGGAGATATTCTAACGAGTGATGGAAAGATCCAAGTATTTGTTGAACAGCGCTTTGTTCCCTATTTCATGGATCACATCCAGAAAATTTCTCGGGTACCTGTTAAGCTGAGGGAAGTTCCTCTCTCTGAACAAATGATCGTAGAGGAAGAAAGCCAGCAGCGAGATATTCTCGTGTCGAGTTATCGGTTAGATAAGGTGATTGCTGGGACCTTCAAGCTTTCGCGCTCACAAGCTAGTCAGTTGATTAGTTCTGGTCTAGTGAAAGTTAACTATGCGACTACTTCCAATGTTAGCTATGCTGTAGGTCTGAATGATTTAGTCAGTGTCCGACGCTTTGGGCGTCTTAAAATTGTTTCTGAAAATGGTATTTCAAAGAGTGGAAAATATAAAGTAACTGTTGAAGTACTCTTAAGTAAAAAATGAGGAGGAGTTATGGCTCTTACTGCTTTAGAAATTAAAGATAAAACTTTTGGCGTTAAATTTAGAGGGTATGATGCGAACGAAGTAGAAGAATTTCTAGATATCGTTGTTCGCGATTATGAAGATCTTGTTCGTTTAAATCATGATCAAGAAGCAAAAATTCAAGCTCTTGAAGAACGCTTAAACTATTTTGATGAAATGAAAGATTCATTGAGTCAATCTGTTTTGATTGCACAAGATACTGCGGAACGTGTCAAACAAGCCGCTAACGAACGTTCTGAAAATATTGTTCGTCAAGCTGAACAAGATGCACAGCACTTAGTGGATGAAGCAAAACAAAAAGCAAATGAAATCCTTCGTCATGCAACGGATAATGCCAAGAAGGTTGCCGTTGAAACAGAGGAATTGAAGAACAAGACACGCGTCTTCCATCAACGTTTGAAATCAACCATCGAAAGCCAATTGAGCATTATCGATACACCTGAATGGGATGAAATTCTTCGTCCAACAGCTATGTACATTCAAACAAGTGATGAAGCTTTCCGTGAAATTGTGGAGAAAGCTTTGGGTGAATCTGTTCACCATCATCATGCAGAAGATGATAACATTGATTTGACTCGTCAATTCTCTCCAGCTGAAATCGAAGAATTGCAAAAACGCATCGAAGCTGCTAATTTAGAATTGGGTGCAACACAAGCGTTTGAAGGTTTGAATGAAAAAGTTCAATCCGCTTTAGAAGAAGCAGAGCACGCTCGTCATGAAAATGAAGAAGTTGTTGAGGTTGAAGAAACTATTCAACCTGAAGATGATGCAAATCGTGAATCTGTCAATATTTTATAATTTTGTAAAAACAGGTCCATTAATGATAGGTCTAGCGAGCAGATGATGGTGGAAGATCTGCACTCCCTCTTAATGGATGATCCTTTTACAGTATTCGTTCTGAACCCTTGAGTAAGAACGGACGTTTCCCTCGTTACGGGATGAGAGGAGAAGGTCGCTTGCGACTTCTCGAACAAAGGTGGTACCACGAGCAATCGTCCTTTTTAGGATGCTCGTGTTTTTTTATAGCTTTTAAATCAATAAGGAGACACAATGAAACTCAAAGAAACATTGAATCTTGGAAAAACAGCTTTTCCAATGCGGGCTGGGCTTCCAACGAAGGAACCAGTTTGGCAAAAAGAATGGGAAGATGCAAAATTGTATCAACGCCGTCAAGAGTTGAATGAAGGAAAACCGCATTTTACCCTTCATGATGGCCCTCCCTATGCCAACGGAAATATTCACGTAGGGCATGCCATGAACAAGATCTCAAAAGATATCATTGTTCGTTCCAAGTCTATGTCAGGATTTTACGCCCCTTATATCCCAGGTTGGGATACCCATGGTTTGCCAATTGAGCAAGTCTTGGCTAAACAAGGTGTGAAACGTAAAGAAATGGACTTGGTTGAATACTTGAAACTTTGTCGAGAATATGCTCTTTCTCAAGTAGATAAACAACGCGAAGACTTCAAACGCTTGGGTGTTTCAGGTGATTGGGATCATCCTTATGTCACCTTGACGCCTGACTATGAAGCAGCGCAAATCCGCGTCTTTGGTGAGATGGCTAATAAGGGCTATATCTACCGTGGAGCTAAGCCAGTTTATTGGTCTTGGTCTTCTGAATCAGCCCTTGCTGAAGCGGAAATTGAATACCATGATTTGGTATCAACGTCTCTTTACTATGCGAACAAGGTTAAAGATGGTAAGGGTGTCCTAGATACAGATACCTACATCGTCGTTTGGACAACAACTCCATTTACGGTTACAGCTTCTCGTGGATTGACGGTGGGTGCAGAGTTTGATTATGTCGTAGTGAAACCTGCTGGATCTGACCGCAAGTATGTCGTAGCATCTGAGCTCTTGCCAAGCCTTTCTGAAAAATTCGGTTGGGAAAATGCTGAAGTCCTTGCGACTTACCAAGGAAAAGAATTGAACCATATCGTTACAGAACACCCATGGGATCCTGAAGTGGATGAATTGGTGATCCTTGGTGAGCATGTAACCCTTGATTCAGGTACTGGTATCGTCCATACCGCTCCTGGTTTTGGTGAGGATGACTACAATGTAGGGATTGCCAATGGCCTCGAAGTTGCTGTTACTGTTAACGAACGCGGAATCATGATGGAGAATGCTGGTCCTGACTTTGCAGGTCAGTTCTATGACAAGGTTGTTCCAACGGTTATCGAAAAACTTGGTGATTTGCTCCTTGCTCAAGAAGAAATCTCTCACTCCTACCCATTTGATTGGCGTACGAAAAAACCAATCATCTGGCGTGCAGTTCCACAGTGGTTCGCTTCTGTATCAAAATTCCGTCAAGATATCTTGGACGAAATTGAAAAAGTGAAATTCCACTCAGAATGGGGGAAAGTGCGTCTTTATAACATGATTCGTGACCGTGGTGACTGGGTCATCTCTCGTCAACGTGCCTGGGGTGTGCCTCTTCCAATCTTCTATGCAGAAGACGGAACACCAATCATGACAGCTGAAACCATCGAACATGTGGCTCAACTCTTTGAAGAGCATGGTTCTATTATCTGGTGGCAACGTGAAGCGAAAGACCTCTTGCCAGAAGGATTTACCCATCCGGGTTCACCGAATGGCGAATTTACAAAAGAAACAGATATCATGGACGTCTGGTTTGACTCAGGTTCATCATGGAATGGGGTTGTGGTTAATCGTCCAGAACTCAAATACCCAGCTGATCTTTACCTTGAAGGTTCAGACCAATACCGTGGTTGGTTCAACTCATCTCTCATCACTTCTGTGGCCAACCATGGTGTCGCACCATACAAACAAATCTTGTCTCAAGGTTTTGCTTTGGATGGTAAAGGTGAGAAGATGTCTAAATCACTTGGAAATACCATTGCTCCAAGTGACGTTGAAAAACAATTTGGTGCGGAAATCTTGCGTCTCTGGGTAACCAGTGTAGACTCAAGCAATGATGTGCGTATCTCTATGGATATCTTGAGCCAAGTCTCTGAAACTTACCGTAAGATCCGTAACACTCTTCGTTTCTTGATAGCTAATACATCTGACTTTAACCCAGCTGAGGATGCAGTTGCTTATGACGAACTTCGTTCCGTAGACAAGTACATGACCATTCGCTTTAACCAGCTTGTTAAGACTATTCGTGATGCTTATGCTAATTTTGAATTCTTGACCATTTACAAAGCGCTAGTAAACTTTATCAATGTTGACTTGTCAGCCTTCTACCTTGATTTTGCCAAGGATGTTGTTTACATCGAAGGAGCGAAATCGCTAGAACGCCGTCAAATGCAAACAGTCTTCTATGATATCCTTGTGAAAATCACGAAACTCTTGACTCCAATTCTTCCTCACACTGCTGAAGAAATCTGGTCCTATCTTGAGTTTGAAGCAGAAGACTTCGTTCAATTGTCAGAATTGCCAGAAGCAGAAACGTTTGCCAACCAAGAAGAAATCTTGGATACTTGGTCAGCCTTCATGGACTTCCGTGGTCAAGCTCAAAAAGCCTTGGAAGAAGCGCGGAATGAAAAAGTGATCGGTAAATCACTTGAAGCTCACTTGACAGTTTATCCAAACGAAGTCGTGAAAACACTTCTTGGAGCTGTTGATAGCAATGTTGCTCAACTCTTGATTGTTTCTGAGTTGACCATCGCAGAAGGCCCAGCTCCAGAAGGTGCAGTGACCTTTGAAGATGTAGCCTTCACAGTTGAACGTGCAGCTGGTGAAGTTTGTGACCGTTGCCGTCGCATCGATCCAACAACGGCTGAACGCCACTACCACGCAACCATCTGTGATCACTGTGCAAGCATCGTCGAAGAGAACTTTGCGGACGCAGTCGCAGAAGGATTTGAAGCTAAATAAAAGACATTAAAAGAGAGTGGGACAGAAATCGGTAATTCGTTAGAATTCGATTTCGTCGTCCCACCTCCGCACAGTTGAGTAGGGCTGTA
>SKER01002855.1_pt1 | contig 10589 bp, 10 predicted proteins | sample 4826961 | NCBI WGS metagenome assembly SKER01 (sample SAMN11008804, study PRJNA524170) | human gut metagenome | biome: Human fecal sample; material: Feces; isolation source: fecal sample from pouch patient p47 | host: Homo sapiens | place: Israel: Tel-Aviv | collected 2016-11-16
CTTTTATTTCAGCTTCGTTTGTTTTATCTAACATTATTTACGGCGTTTTTTCTTCGCTTTTTTCATTTTATTTGCCATGCGTTTCATTGATTGTTTCATCGCAAATTCGCCGACTTTCCCTTTTAGACCGCCGCCCATCATTTGGCTAAGATCCATATCTCCGCCACCAAGTGCTGAAAGGTCTGGCATACCATTACCGCCCATCATGCCTTCAAGTGACGACATATCCATACCGTTTGGCATATTTTTAGGGAGATTATTTGGGTTGATTCCCATTTTCTTCATTGCTTTTTCCATGTCACCAGACATAACACCTTGCATCATTTGTTTTGCTTGGTTGAAATCTTTAATGAATTTATTGACTTCAACGAAACTATTTCCTGAACCTGCAGCAATACGGCGACGGCGGCTTGGGTTGAGCAAATCAGGATTTTCACGTTCTTCTGGTGTCATTGATGACACGATAGCACGTTTACGAGCGACAGCTTTTTCATCAACTTTAAAGTTTTTTAGCGCTGGGTTGTTTGCCATACCAGGAATCATTTTAAGCAAATCTTCCATGGGTCCCATGTTTTGAACTTGATCTAATTGGTCGATGAAATCGTTGAAATCAAAGGTATTTTCACGCATTTTTTCTGCGAGTTCCAATGATTTTTTCTCGTCATATTCTTGGCTGGCTTTTTCAATCAATGTCAGCAAATCACCCATGCCAAGAATACGGCTAGACATGCGGTCTGGGTGGAAAGTTTCGATGTCCGTAATTTTTTCACCAGTACCAGTGAATTTGATTGGTTTACTAGTGATTTCGCGGATTGAAAGCGCAGCACCACCACGTGTATCACCATCAATCTTAGTTAAAACAACCCCTGTGATGTCCAATTGCTTGTTGAATTCGTCAGCGACGTTGGCAGCTTCTTGACCAATCATACTATCAACAACCAAAAGAATTTCATTTGGATTTGCTAAAGCTTTAACATCACGGAGTTCTTCCATGAGTTTTTCGTCAATTTGCAAACGACCAGCCGTATCAATGATAACGTAATCGTTGTGATTTTCTTTGGCTTGTGCCAAACCATTTGTCACGATTTCAACAGCTGAGTGGTCAGTTCCCATGTCAAAAACTGGCACATTGATTTGACTACCAAGTGTTTTTAATTGGTCGATAGCCGCTGGGCGGTAAATATCGGCAGCAATCATCAACGGACGTGCATTTTCATCTTTAATCAGCTTGTTAGCTAATTTCCCTGCAAATGTTGTTTTACCAGCACCTTGGAGACCGACCATCATAATAATTGTTGGAATTTTAGGTGATTTTTCAAGTTCAGCTGTTTCAGAACCAAGAATTTCAGTCAATTCTTCGTTAACAATCTTAACGATTTGTTGTGTTGGGTCAAGTGTATCAATGATTTCATGACCAACTGCACGTTCACGCACGCGCTTGATGAAAGTCTTAACAACTGGCAAAGCAACGTCAGCTTCAAGCAATGCCAGACGAATTTCTTTTGTGACTTCTTGGACATCTTTTTCAGACAACTTCTTCTTTCCGCGAATATTTTTAAACACCCCTTGCAGGCGTTCTGTCAAACTTTCAAAAGCCATAATATCTTTTCTCCTACCTAAGTATCTCTATAATTTTACAAATGTTCTTCTGTTTAGTGAGTAATACGGATTAATCACGATTATCAATACTACTCAAAACGGAAATTCTCTCTTTCAAAAATTCATCATCAGGATATTTTTCTAAAATATCGTCAAAAATTTGGCTCCGAACAATATAGTCCGAATACATGTGCAACTTCATCTCGTAAGCTTCTAAAATTTTTTCTGTTCGTTTAATGTTATCATAGACTGCTTGACGGCTCACACCGAATTCTTCAGCAATTTCTGCCAAACTATAATCATCCGCATAATATAGTTCAATATAATTCATCTGCTTATCGGTTAACAAAGCAGCATAGAACTCAAAAAGAGCATTCATACGATTGGTTTTTTCAATTTCCATAGCCCTTATTTTACCATAATTTAGCTGAATTTAATAGTCAGAAATGGTTAAATCAAGACCAATAAATAGATTTATTTTAAAATATTTGTAGGCCTGCATATTAAAAATATTGGAAAAAATAAAACAGACACCCAATAAGGTTCTGTTTTATGACTTGTCATTTCAAATCTTTCGTGGCTTCTTCTAGGATATGCATTTGGAGAATGGTTTGTTCCTTAATTATTCTCCAAATAAAATTCAAAACGGTCGCCGACATATTGGCTGTGAACGTATTCAAATGGTCGTCCGTCTGTGAAATAGGATACTTGTGTCAATGCCAGCACTGCATGATTTTTAGGCACTTTGAGATAATTCGCCACGCGCTCACTTGCATTTTTGGCATAAATCGTTTGCTGACTCTTGCCAATTTCATAACCATTATCCGTTAATGTTTGAAAGAAATGCTCTGTGATGTCCTCTTGATTGAAAGACTGAATGAGCTTTTCTGGAATGGACGCCACTTCAAAAACTAAAGGTACGTTATCTGCAAAACGCACGCGCTCCATACGCACCACGGTATCTGTCGCTTTTAGCTGTAACTGCTGGATTTCCGTTTCATTAGCAGGCTTTCGCTGATAAGAAATCAATTGTGACGACGGCGTTTTACCCTGCGAACGCACAATTTCGGTGAAACTGGTTGTCCCACGCATTTTTTCTTGCACACGGTGGCTAGCCACATAAGTCCCGCTACCCACACGGCGCTCCAAAATGCCCTCTTCGACCAAAAGCGTAATCGCCTGACGAAGTGTCATCCGACTCACCTCGTAATCATCCGCCAAATCACGCTCACTCGGCAAACGCTGACCAATCTCCCAAACTCCCCCATCAATCTCTTTCTTAATCGCATCATGAATTCTAATATACGCTGGAACCATAGCCTACTCCCGTTCTGTTCTAAATAACCTTGCTTTATTTTAACATATTTTTGCCGAAGTTTTTAGTGGAGTGGGAGATTATTTCTTTTGGAAAATGGCAATGCTATATGTTATCATATTAGCTAAAGAGGAGATATTATATGACTACTACTAAAAAGACAATGCACTTACAAAAATTGACAATGTCTAACAACCAACTTCATTTTGATAAAGAACTCCACAAAGCTATGAAACAATACGACAAGTTACTCAAAGTATTAACAGATAAATAAAAGGTACCAAATCAATGATTTAGTACCTTTTATTTCGATTTATAGTTAACGATTCTTCTTTCAAAAGATTTTTCTATCATCAAATGGAATACCTAAAATAGCGAGATTTTCAGTATTGATGTCTAAAGTCACTTTAGCAGTACTTCTTCAATAATTTCGCGATTTGGTAAAACATTAAAATATTAATTGTACTAATTTTAAGATTACAGAATCCACTCCACGATTTCCTAAAACTCCTAAAATTAGAATAACAATCGATATAACAATGGATATAAAATAAATTGGATATTTATCACGTATTTTATGTTTGCACTCTGTGTTCTTATTCTCGGAACAACTACAAGCCTTTAACTCACGACCTGTTAAACGAGCTGTTGCAGCAAAAACCATAAATACAACACTAAAGAGTACAAAGGATGATGCACCTACAAAAATAAAAATTTTACTAATACTAGTTGTAGCTAATTTACCTCCCAAAGCTCCAAGTTGTGATACACCGCCAAATACTGCAAAAATCCCCAGTACTGATATTATTTCAACATTGAGATTTTCGAATTTTTGCTCAAATTCTCCTGACTTTTTATTAAAATCATTAGTAATATTTGAAAGCTCTACTTTTGCATTTTCAATTTTTTGGAGCAACTATTTTAGTTCTTGCTCTTGATTTTCATATAAACTACTATATTGAATATTGATTAGCGAGGTGTTCTCAATAATTTTATGTAAAACTGTAAGAGATTCAGCGCTAAATAAACAATCATCTTTGTTTTGCTCAAAGTTATTAATCAAATCTCCCAAGGGTTGTTTTGATGCTTCAATATAATCTGAAAGGGAAGAGATGTCTGAATCATCATCAGCCTTACTTTCACTCTTCAATTCAATAACCAGAGTGTTATTCGTAATACTGTGTTAAGAACGAATACTATCAACCCTTTGTTTTATTCTCTGAATCTCCTCGCTTGTTAAGTCTAAAATAGCAAACAGTTGATTATCTAAATCGTTAGAAAAGTCAATTAATTTTTGTGAATCACTGTAGTTAAGTAAATCAGGAACTAATTTAGCTAACGATGAAAGATTTTCATCAGTTAATAAGAAAGCAAATCGAATAAAATAGGAGCTTACATACTTGTAAAAATTTTGAGCTTCTACTTCTGTATCAAACGCCTTTAATGCTAATCGACTTCTTCCAAATGCAGTTTGTGGTGCTAAAATCGCTAACTGATTATCCCTTTTCTGACCACCAGCATTTGCACTAGAAACAACAACTTTATATTTATCAATTAATTCTCTACGAACCCTAATAACATCACGATTAGTAACAAACCATGTAGCTCTACCTGCCTTTCCTGCTTTATCATTAGCTAATAATTTTATTTGTGTACTCTTATCAATTTCTTGACCAGTATAAGGTTCTACCTTATCAGGATTCATCTCAACAAAATTACTTTCAATTTGGAAAAGCTTTTGATTAATTGTTGAAGACGATGATAAATAATCCAAATTGTTATCCATCACAAATTTATTGATTTTATTTACAATCGATTCGTCAATTGGGTAAATAATAAAAGTTTGTTCACCGGGATTCTTTCTTTTTGTTTCTACAAAGTTTCCGTTTTCCGCAAGAACATAGTTGAATCCATTTATCACCTTAGAATAATCCTTATGTACTACTGAAATTCCGTCAGAAATTGAAACGTCTCCAAATACATCATTCGCATTCGGATAATAAATTAAGTGACTGAGCTGAGGACTATTTATTAGTTTAGTTCCGAATTCTTGCATTCCTCGTCCAGATTGTTGCATCCATCTTCCTCCAGGATAAATTAAAACGGAATGATTTGGTCTCAATTCATCCGATAATTGTTGGAATAAATGGAATACATTATTAACCCGTTGCTGATGACCGCTTCTCATTATTTTATCTGTGGTGCTTTCCTGATACGGAGGGTTTCCGATTACGACGTCAAATTTCACTTGGTTGAATGCCTCCTCTACTTTTTGTTTACCTTCTTCGATATCGTTTTTAAGGGTATCTGTAAGGTCTTCGATGTATTTTACGTTAGTTTTATAATCACGATATCCTGTTAGTGTACGTTCGGTAATGGTTTTTGCCATTGGCGTTTTAGCAACAGCATAAACATTATTAGCTAAGATATCTTGATAGACTTTATCTGCTTCAAAGTGACTATCATCGTTTGCCATGACTTTTTGATAATAAAGGCTAATAGCTGCATGGAGCGGATAGAGTCCTGTTTTTGAGTTAATGTCTAAGATTTTAGTTTCAGGGTGATAAATCTCACTTGTAATATCCTTTTCGACCCAATGAAGATTTGAAGTTGCTCCGTTGGTTGTTGATGTGAAATCATCATCGTAGAAATTAAGTCCACCAACACTTTTTGCTGTCTGCATATTAACCACGCGCCATGGTGTCAAAACTGTTTCTTTATCTGGATTTTTAAATGAACCAAACAACTCAGCAATTCTTTCAGCACGTTCAACAAAGTCTAACGAATCAAAAGATTTAGCACGTTGACGAATAATGCGTCCTGCTTCGATAAAGACTTCAGCATCATAATACTTAGTAATTTCACTAAACATTCCTTTGGTGAATCCTTTTGGCATGAATTCTTTCCAAGATTCATCATCGACTTTATTAATGAAATCTTTAATAGTGATATCCTTATCAAAATCAACTTTCATTCCGTAAATCATCATCGGAATACGGATTGATACCCCACGAAGAATAGAGATAAGTTTTTGTCTGTCTTTCTTAGCTTCTTTGATTTTTTCAATAAGAGCTTTTTCTTCTTCTGTACGCTTGCGAGCTGGTTTTTTCTTAGCTTTTTCACCTGCTTCATACTCTTCATCAGTTAAGCCGTTTTCATTAATAGTGACAGTATTTTGAACTTTTTGTTTTTGTGTTTTTCCAACGATAGTATTCAACTTATTAAACATGCTAGCATCTTCAGCAGTTAAAGTTAGCAAATTATCGTTATACAAACTATCATCTTCAAAACCTGAACGTACTGCTTTTTCAGCATAAACCTTTTTAAGCTGTGTCAGCATGCTATCAACGTTGTAATCTTTCATGCCTGTTTCCGAACTTCCAAGAATTGGCAAAAAGTTCAGAAGATTAGTCATGGCTTGTTTTTGGTCAGAAGTGTTTTTCTTGCCAACACCTGTATTGATTTGAGCACTTTCTGCCATAACTGTCAAAGCACGGTCTGGCGCAAAGTCAAAGATATAACAACGCTCTTTTTTACCTAATTTCTCATGTGAATAAGGTGTTTGGGCACGGAAAGCTGCTTGAAGATAATTCATAGCGCTATTAGTATTAGACAAGAACATAACTGCTGTCCATTGTGGCACATTGACACCTGTTGTTAATTTGCGAACAGTTAATGTGATTGTTTTGGTTGCTGTCGGGTCATCTGTGATAGCATTTCTAACTTTTTCAATGTCAGCTTCGTTTGTCTCACCGTTATCCGTAGTGCTTCCTCGAACAACATTGACAATCTTATACTCTTTACCAAAGATAGGATGTTCTTCCAGCAACTCTTCAAAAGCATTGGCTTCTTTGATACCTGGCATAATCCAGAGTGTGTGGCGAAGCTCAGTGCGATATGCAGGGGTTGAAAATGGATAGTTTGTCTTGCTGTCTTTATTAGTGATATTATCTAGAAATGCACGAACATCTTTTTTATAGACAAGATTACCTTGATCATCTGTTCTAAAGAATTCGCGGAAATTAAAGGACTTACTTTCATCCATAAATTTCGCCTTACTCTTCATTTCAAAAGTGTACATAAGTACTTTTGGTAATTTGTCATATGGATTTGGTTGGTCAGGGTGTTCGTATTTCCATTTTGTCTTAGCCTGTTGTTCCATGGTGTAATCCCATGTATAAACTTGGTCATCATCAAATTGATCTAAAAGATTAAACGGAGTACCAGAAAGCTCCAAAATCTTAGTATGTTCTTTAACAAGCTGTTTAAGAACAATATCACTTAGTTCTGTCTGTGTACCTTCATGGGCTTCATCGATAATAATCAAGTCCCAATCTACATCTGCGAAATCTTTTAGATTTGTTTCACCGTTGTTATAACGCAACAACTGAATCGAAGCAAAATAAATAAATGGTTTGTCACCTTTTTTCAAAGAAGTGATGTGAGCACCTTTGTTAACAGAACCATACTCATATCCTACTTCGTCCATTTTTAATTTACGATAATCCTCAAACCAAGAATCTGATACAACTGGACGATGTGTCATGATAAGGACTTTTTGGAACTGTTCTTCCTTAATCAATTGTAAAGAAGTCATTGTTTTACCAAAACGCATTTTGGCATTCCAAAGCATTTTATCTTTCTTTTTAAAGACTTTTTGTGTTTTAGCAACAGCTTCTTTTTGTTCAGGACGAAGTTCAATTTTGGTTTCAGCCTCTGGTGTTTCTTCGACAATATTTTGAAGGTATTCACGTCCTTCTTTTACTGCTTTAATCGCTGCTTTTGCAGTTTCTAAATCCGTTTCAAACCATTCGTTTCCTTCAAGATATTTAGAATGGTTAATTCCAGAACGTGTTAAAACCCTATGAACATCTTTATCATGGAACCAAGTTTGAGTTGATTTCTTAAAAGCAAGTTCTACCCAACCAAGTGTGTAAGGAAGACCTGAAGTTGTCATGTATTGCTTGATACGTTTTGGAGCTTCTTCTCGTAAGAAATCACTATTTGGTGACCAGTCCGCTTCTAAATCTTCTTCTGGAATAGAACCTTCTCCAATTTTTTGGCTACCGTCGTACGCATTAAACAATCCATTTTCATTTTTTACGGTTTGAATATAGATAAATTTTCTAGTAGCAGTACTATATAATTCTTGTGCTTGTGGCTCTAGAAATTGACCATACCAGTCCGAACTAACATCAGGATCAACATACTTAATCACAAACCAAACTAAAATGTAAAAGATATTGTGTAAAGAATCTAATGCATTTTCTTTCGTTGCCTCTTTAGGATTGATATTATGTGCAGAATCATTCCCAAGCTGTTTTATTTTATAAAAATAATCAACAACATTGTCATCGTCAATATATCTTTTGACAATTTTCAATACACCGTTGAAGTTAGTTCTTTCAGGAATATCTATATATTCTCGGTCAGCAATTAACCACGCTGTGTTTTCAGCGATTTTTCTAATCTTAAACAAAGTAGTTTCATAATCTTCCTGAGTATAACTCTTCTCAGCCATATTAGCAGTTGTAAAAAGTTCTGCAGTATCCAAATCAATCGTTAAAAACCCAAAATTTGATTCCACATTCATAAACCTAATCTCCTAACATATAAACTTTCTGGATGTTTATTTCTTTAATCTCTTCTTTAGATTCATTGTCTTCGTCATCAAAATCAAACAAACTCAGTTGTCCTTCGACGACTCCGCTATCATGTTCAACTTCTTCACCAAATAATTCAGCAAATGCAAATGGAATTTTTCTCACCGTACTCGGGTGTCCTTTAACAATTTGCCATTCATTAAACATTATTGGTTCACCCGTTATAGGGTGTTTTTTAGTGAGAGTATTACCTCTAATAATATTTTTATGAACTAAATAGTGTGCCGATTGATAAACGTCACTTCTGCTGCTTAACCTTGTTCCAAAGTATTTTTCGTACCAATCAAGATAATATAAAAACATTCTTGAACGAGCCACTTCTAAATTATCTTCTAAAAACTCAATCCCATAGATTGACGATAAAGCAATCAAAGATTTCGTTTTCCAATTTCGCTCGTCGTATTGGTCAATAACAGCTTGTAACTTTCTTTCTAATATTGCAAGTAGGAAATTACCATCACCTGCTGCAGGTTCTAAAAAAGTTGCTGAAACATTTTCACAAGCTTCTTTCACTCCAGGTGTATCCAACATTTTTTGTACCATCCACGCTGGAGTAAACACTTCTCCGTGCTTTTGCACCCTATGTTTTGACTTTATTAATTTCTCTTCCAAAACTTCCTCCTGAAAACGTTTCGTTATTTCTATTATATCATTTAAATTCAAAAAAATAATATCTTGGCGTAGTAAAAAAAGCACCCTATCCAGCGGTTTATTTAGCTAGATAAGGTGAATTATCATTTTATTTTTTATTAGTCTTCCAATCCAACCAACTGACGTTGGCGTTTGTTGGCTTGATTGACGATGATGTGTTTTTACAAAAAATGATTCAGTAGCATTTGATAGATTAATGCCCCTGCTGTTCCTCCAACAATTGGTCCAAGCACTGGAATCCATGCATATCCCCAATCTGAATCCCCTTTATTTGGGATAGGTAATAGTGCATGAACAATGCGAGGTCCAAAATCACGTGCTGGGTTAATAGCATATCCCGTGGTTGGTCCTAAAGAAAAATGGATTGTCAACACTAAGACAGTAATCTGAATAATCAATTTTATAAAATACGAAAGATCAAATACTCGTATGCTCATAACACTATTTATTGAGACCATAGTTTAGACTGATATAATAAATTATAGAAATAGTGATAAATTAGAATTTGCGAGGACAAGAAAAATGCTTATCAGAGAATATCAGACATCCGACTGTAAAGAAATTACAGAATTGTTTTATAATACAGTTCACACAGTAAATGCAAATGATTATACAAAAGAACAGTTAAGTGTATGGGCAACAGGACAAGTCGATTTAGAAAAGTGGAATGAGTCGCTTCAAGAACATTTCAGTGTTGTTGTGGTTGATGATGAAATCATTGTAGGCTTTGGAAATATAGATAATACAGGCTATCTTGACCGTTTATTTGTTCACACTGATTATCAAGGAAAAGGCATTGCAACTGCTATTTGTAATCAACTGGAGCAAGCGGTTAAAGGAGATATTACTACTCACGCTTCTATTACAGCAAAGCCCTTCTTTGAAAAAAGAGGTTATAAGATTGTAAAGGAACAACAGATAGAACGACAAGGAATTTTTCTTACAAATTATGTGATGATAAAGGAACGATAACTTCCAGTTTGATAAACCTCCCTATTGTATAAAATTCAATCAAACATCATACAAAATCGTGTGATGTTTTTTATTATCAATATGAAAAAAAAGACATCTACAATCACTTGTAAAAGTCTCTAAATTTCTGTTAACCACTAAACTAAGTGGTACTATTTAACTTGTTGCAAAACCATTTAGCGAAAAAATCGAAGTGTAAAAAACGCCCTATTTATCGACATTTTTTAACATATCCAAACCGTTTTCCACTACTCCCACTCGAATGAAGATAAATAATTATTGTTATTTGTATTGGTAAAATAGACATTTTATTATCTAATGTTTCATTATTATTTTATTTTTAACTGACCGTCAAAAATTTTGTACTCAATATGTACTCAGAAAAACAT
>SKER01002859.1_pt1 | contig 10585 bp, 9 predicted proteins | sample 4826961 | NCBI WGS metagenome assembly SKER01 (sample SAMN11008804, study PRJNA524170) | human gut metagenome | biome: Human fecal sample; material: Feces; isolation source: fecal sample from pouch patient p47 | host: Homo sapiens | place: Israel: Tel-Aviv | collected 2016-11-16
TTGTTGATAAGTTTGTTCAATTAGTTCTGCTGGGAGCTTAGCTTGTAATGCCGCTGGTAATTGTGCAACTTGATCGGTTGCAAAGGCCACCGGTTCTGGTGAACCAATTAACGAGACACCAGCAACTACCGTGGGCTGCGTTGCCATAATACCGGCAGCGGTAATGCCGCCCATCGAAGTTCCCATGACACCGATTTTATTAGCATCACTAATTCCAGCAGCCACTAAGGCCGCGACTAATTGTGGAAATTCCGCAACTGAATGTCCAACAATCGACCAAAAATGTTCAGGATGCCGATCGAGATCAGTCCCATCATTTCGACTGCCATGTAAATACGCTGTCGGGAGAATGACTCGAAAACCCGCGCGTACTAACTGATAAGCCGTACCCAGTTCAGTCGCTGTCTGATTTGTCCAACCATGATAATCGATGATCGTTGGTAACTTAGTTTGTGCTTGACTAGCTGCAAACACGTGTAATACGGGCAAGTCACCAAATTTGGTCGTCCGCACCACCACATCTTCAAATAAATTTGTTGTCATGTTTATCACCGTTTCCAAAATTAATAGTTAATAGTGTAGCAGAAGCCCAAACGAAAACCAACCCAAACGCGTCCATCGTGGTTAAAGCTTAACCATCATGGACGCACTCGAGTTGGCTCGTTTTAACACGGTTAGTTATCAGCTAACGTCATGCCTTTCAAAACTACTTTTCAAGTGTATCTAAGAAATCTTCAACTTGCTTTTGGGTCTTACGGAATTTGTCAACATATCGACCAATTTCTTGACCATCTTCAATCCCAACGAAACTAGGAATCCCCATCACACCCATGTCTTGGGCAATTTCAATGTTGGCGTCACGATCAACCGTGATCCAGTCATATTGATCGTACTTCGCTTCGATTTGGGGCATTACTGGTTTAATAAAAGCGCAATCCGGGCACCAGTCCGCCGTAAAGAATAACATGTGTTTACCCGTCTTGATACGTTCGCGAATTTCTTCGTCGCTTAAAGTTGCAGTTGCCATGAAAAATGCCTCCAATATCTTTATAATAATTATAGTTTACCACATACTAAAAGTAAGTAAAGTCTTTTGCTTTATTTTGTTGCTCGGATCAGCGCTTGCTTGAGATCCGCTGCTAAATCAGCACTATTTTCGATCCCAACGGATAGCCGCAATAAGTTAGCGGTGATCCCCTTTGATTGTCGTTGCTCTTCCGTTAAATCTGCGTGTGTCTGAACTGCCGGAACTGTTAACAGGCTCTCGACACCGCCAAGACTTTCCGCAAACGAGATTACGTTCAATGCTCGTAAAAAGGTATCGACGTCGGTACCCGTAGCGAGATAAAAACTAATCATTCCACCACGTCCTGGATATAAGACGCGTTCAACGTGTTCATCTGCCTCAAGGACCGTAACGAGTTCCTGCGCATTAGCCTCCTGCTGATGCAAACGTAATGGCAAAGTCTTCAAGCTCCGTAAGAGTAGCCAAGCGTCGAACGGGTCAAGGACCGCACCAGTCGTCACCAGATTAAATTCAAGCGCATCAGCATCCGCCTGCGACTTGACTACCACTGCACCGGCTAAAACATCATTATGACCGGCTAAATACTTAGTTGCGGAATGAACGACGATGTCTGCGCCTAGATCCAGTGGCTTTTGAATCAACGGTGTATAGAAAGTATTATCAACGATTAACTTGAGGTCATGGGCGTGTGCGGTAGTCGCTGTGGCCGTAATATCTATGACCTTCATGGTTGGATTCGATGGCGTTTCCAACCACAGGGCAACGGTTTGATCGTCTGCCAGTGCTGCCAATGTCGCTTGATCCTGCCCATCCCAGACAGTAAAATCCAAATGATAATGGTCGTGTAAGAGGTCAAAGAAGCGGTACGAACCCCCATATAAGTCATCAGACACAATAATTTTGTCACCACTATTGAAAAGCGTGAAAACGAGCTGGATTGCCGCCATGCCAGAAGTCAGCGCATACGCAGCGATGCCATGTTCCATCTCTGCCAGCACTCGTTCCAAAATACAGCGGGTCGGTTGGGCCTCGCGCGGGTAGTCAAATCCTGTAGATTGTCCTAAACCAGCATGTCGATATGCTGTCGACAAGTAGATGGGCGCCGAAATTGCCCCGGTCTTCTCATCATCACTCCGATTACCAGCTTGTGCTAACCGCGTTTCAATGTGTAATTTCTCAGCTTGTTTTGTCATAATCTCAATCCCATCCAATCTAGTTATGGTCGGGCAGTCTACAGAGACGCCAGTGTAAAAATGACTACAAAAAAAGCCGCCATCTTCAAGGGACGCCGGTCGCGTGTTACCACCCAAGTTCAATTACGGGTCACCCCGTTAAACTCATCAAGTCATTATTGACTCACTGGAGTATCGGCCAGTCCCGCCAGTACAGCCTTGCGACCGCAACTGGGCATTCCGAGTTCATCTTCATCAGGCGCTACCTTACCGCTTTACACTCCCCACGGCTCCCTGTCAAAGGTATAACCTGACTACTCTTCTCATCAACATGTTATTTAATGATATTTTCATCTTACTCTCATAATAATAGGAGCGCAAGCCCCAATCTTATTTCAGCACAATAAAAAATGGTGCCAGCATTATCCTGACCACCATTTTTACAGAAACGCATTCGACACTGCCTAGCTATCCCAATAATTTCAAGACAATCACAAAATATCCTAAAATCAAAATACTCAACCCCAGCGTCTTCAAGAGGGCTAACCACTGGCCCCCTGCAGTTCGACCTTTAGGGCCCAGACAAATCGCAACGCCGCCACAAATCACGGCCAAGGTTCCTAGCTCACGGCCCCAGTTTGCATTCAATAAGTAAATGAACGGTCCCACTAAGCCGCTGACAATCGCGACGATCCCCAGTATTTTCAGAATCAAGCGGCCCAGTCGCTTATCCTGTTCGTCATAAATTTCATGTTTCTCTTTTGCCATCAAACCAGCCACCAATCTTTATGAACTACTTTCAGTATGCCGTATTTGGTCACAATGAGCAAGAAGGCGGTTACAATATCCTGGTCAAATTACTGAGGCATCACTAGGCTAGCTTGTCATACCTTACCTTGGGCCTTGCCGGCACTTACCCGTGATAACAGCTGAATCAAGCTACCAAATTGACCATGATGATACTAAAAATTAGGTGTTCAAAATTGACACCCGCTGAACACCCAATTGGCAATAACTATTTTTCAATTATAACCTGCTAAACGACGCCATTATGGCTGTGTTGCAACAACTTGCCATACGTTCCCCTTAGCCAACTGCTGTTGTTCCAATTGACCTTGGGCGTTAATCCGAAAACGACCCGCTAAGTGTGCGACATCGGCGTTGGTATTTTCATAAACTTCCACGTAAACTAAACCACCGCTTTGATACTGATTAAACACAAAGTTTTGCTTATTGGCGGTTGTTTGTTGATAGTCCTTAGCCACTTGTTGCCAAGCCCAATCATTAATCTGACTAGCTGTTAACTGCTGTGGATTGGTCGTCTGCTGGCCGCTAGTTGATGATGAGGTCGCGGATGCAGACTGCCCGGTAGTTGTTTGACTAGTTGCAGTGGTATTTGAATGTCCCTGCGAGCTAGCTGCAGTAGCTGTCTTACTACCCTGACTAGTCGTTGCACTAGCTTCGGATTGTGACTCATTAGCTGAAGTTGTGGAAACTGACGATGCTTTAGTTGACGACGATTTAGCAGCTGTCGATTGCTTCGTCGACTTTGCTGAAGATGACGCGTCTTTTTTAGCCTTAGTCTTTGACACAACTGATTGTGTTTCACTAACCCGCGACTGACTAGACTGATGGTCGGCTTCTAAGTAATAACCGCCTCCCAGCGCAATGATCCCAGCAATCACGGCTGAACTAACTAACATTTTTTTCAAGATAATCAACTCCCCAAAGATTAATTGTCTGATGCTAACTACAGCATACGCTATGTTGTCTCACTTTACCAACGTTTACCTGTTCTGGATCGAAATTTAACTTTAAATTATATTTGGCTCAGTTGGTCCATTTTTGGGCACCTAAGATTCATTGTGCCATCCTTTTCTTGACTACGTATCTCCTCAACAACAACCGTGGCATCAGCAGAAATGAATTTTGTTAACTTGAAAGCTGTTTCCACAACCTTATTTCTTTAAAGTTCATTTTGCCATCATACTGCCCCTTATAAGTATATCGTAAATGACACCCGACTACGGCCCAAAACAGGCTAACAATGTAACCGTTTCATAATTTGTCATCAAATTGTTACTTATGTGAGGCCCCCTTCGCATGCTATAGTAATCAACCGATACAAAAAAACTAGGAGTGTGTGAATAGAATGCCACGTAATTTAAAAGAAGAAGTTGTCTTTACCGCCATTATGGCCGGTTTAATGGTCTTTGTGATGACCGCCTATAACGTTACCCTTGCTCAAGGTTTCAGCAATGGGTTAGTAATGGCAATCCTTAGTGGCTACCCACTCGGTTTATTCGTTGCCATCATTTTAGACTTATTGGTCGTGGGACCAATTGCCAAACGATTAGCTTTCAAATATATCATTAATGATTACATGCGCAAACGGGTTGTCTTGATTGGGATTACCATCTCCGTCTTGATGGTTCTTGGCATGGTAACTTGCATGTCCCTCTTCGGGATTGCAGTGGAAGGTGAATTGTCCGGAAGTCACGTTTTAGCGACTTACGGTCACACTTGGATCTTTAACTTGATTGTTGCATTACCACTCCAACTCATCATCGTCGGCCCAATCGCCCGCGGTGTGCTTGGAAAAATGCAACGGGCAACTGCTAACACCGAGTCAGCAGCTGCAATGAACGAAGAGGACTAATCTTTCAGTCCATTGACGGACGGTCGCCGGGATAATCTTATCCTGATGGCCGTCCGTTTTATTTTACGACTATCCAGTCGACCACCGCTTTTGCCGAATAGTCCACCCTATGAAAGTCTTATGCGTGATCTGTACGCAAAAAAAAACGCGTGTCAGCCATCCGAAAATGGTTAACACGCGTTCATCGCGGCACTGGTAAAACCAGCGGGAGTGACACTCCACAATGTCAGTGACCCAGACACTCTGAAATACGTCAGAGAAACGTGCCCCGCTATCAATATTAGTCACTAGCCGCTCGCGCGGAACCGTTATTGCTAACGATCTGACTCTATCGACTCATCGCATGGACTACCATATCATCTTCATTGATAAAATGCAAGTCGCACCGCCACAAAATTCGTGGCTCCTACTCACCACAGTTGGGCCGCAGTACTTAACTTTTCGCAACCAAAAAAATTGAGTATCCCGTTCGATTTAATGAACGACACACTCAATTCCATTGGTATTTTGATTTTGGCTTGGCTCCAATATCAATTCTTACCTTACCATAGTCATGTAAAGATTTAGTAATTAACTCGTAAAGATTACGTTTAAGCTTCCGCCGCCGTGATCTGATCTAAGCGATCAGTCTGAGCCGTCAGCCAATCGGTTAATAACTTTTCAGCGTTGGCTTGATCAGCGAGCACGTCGGCAACGCTTCCCAGCTCATCAATTCGCAATCCTGATGGTAACGCATCGGATTCTGCAATCATGTAAACGTTGATTGGCAGCGTATCCTCTGCCGCCGTAACCTTTCCAATTTCGGTCAGATTAGCCAGTGGCAAATTAATAACACTCGTCTCCAACCGAAAGCTGATAGCTGGCTCATGCTTAGCCGTCAGCGTCACTTGGGCAAGCTGGTCGGCATTGAGTGCCGCTACCAGCTTCGCCAGCCAAGGCTTAACCTTGGTCGCTAGTTTGGCATAGGTACCAGTCAAGCTATCCTGCGTAACCTTGTCAGCCGTAACATCATCAATAAAAGCTTGTACGTTTCGTTGCATAAAACATTATCCCTCATTCATTATTCAATTTCGTTAATTTGCACGTCGCCAGCGAGTCAGTAACACCAACGTATAAAAGTTGATCCCCAATCCAATCACACCCATAACTTCTAACGCCAGTTTAATTTCCATGCCAGCCGTACTCTGATAGCCCGACATTAAGGCGCTGACAAGTCCCAAGCTATATATCAGTACAACTAACCCTAGGACGTAAAAACCCAGCATACGATTAATATACACTGCTAGAACGCCTAGAAAATATAAGACTAGGGCAATCAGCAACCCCTGCCACATTTCCGCTACCGAAATATTTTTTGCCTGCAGGTGAAAATGGCTAGTCGACATCATCCAATTGACGATACCGTAACAAAAAAAGGACACAAACGCAAATGCAACTAAGCGAGTCAGTTTCAACAAATCACTCCTATTATTGGGCAATTAAGTCAATAACGGCTGACCGTTCAATTCCCGTGAAGTACTGATTTAAATCAATATCTGCCAGCGCTTTAGCGATGGCCTCATGGTCGTACCGCACACCTTTAAGGGCGGCTTCAATATCTTGAACGTTGCCACTACCAAAGAAATCACCATAAAATTTAATGTTATTGATCAAGCCGTCATCAACCGAGATCCGCGCATCAATGGTTCCCATATCAAAGTGTTGACGCCGCTTAACCGAGAATTCCGGTGATTTACCGTAAACCCAATCCCAATTAGCATAATAGTCTTCGTAAATTTTATCAATAGCTTTTTGTTGTTCAGGTGTCACGTGATATTCCTTATCCGCAATCTGATCCAACGAATCAACATGGAACAACTCTTTTAACAGGGCATCCTGAAATTCTGGCACCGTGATATTCTGATATTCTGGCGCTAAATAAGGCCGTAAATTCGTGACCCGACTCCGAACGGACTTAATACCTTTGGAAGCAATCTTGTCGGTCGGGACTGTTAGCGCCTGTGGGACAACGTTTAAATCAACATTCAACATCAAAGTGCCATGGGAGAACGTCTTGCCATTCCGTGAATACATGGCGTTACCGGAGAATTTCTTACCATCAACGAGCAAATCATTGCGACCACTGACCGTCGCTGTCGTCGCCCCCATATCGTGAAGCGCATCAATGATTGGCTTGGTAAATGTCTTAAAGTCGCCAAACTCTTGACTGTCACTATCCACCACAAAGCTGAAGCAGAGGTTACCAAGATCTTGATACACAGCCCCACCACCAGAGAGACGCCGCGTTACGGTAATGTGATGTTCCCGGACATAGTCGGCATTAATTTCTTCAAGGGTGTTCTGGTTCCGACCAACAATGATGCACGGTTCTTCATAGTAGAACAAAACTAATGGTTCATCGAAATCCACGTTATTCATTAAATATTGTTCGGTTGCCAAGTTACGGCCAATCTCATGATCTTTCATTGCGACATAATACATGTTTTAAAATCTCCTTCAGCTTTAGGTTACTTTAATCATACAGCAAGATGAAAAAAGGACCCACAATGTGAGCCCATTTTTTGGAAGAATCATACAAAAAGTTTGGCGTGGCATTCTTCACACCACAAGATGACTGATTCACTATCCACATCCGTGAACGTTTGATTGGCGGCAATCCGTTCTCCGTGGACATAACCGTGCCATCAATAGATGGAGGTTGGGCCAGTCAGTTATCCGAAATTAGCGGAAACGCTGCTATACTGCACTAGCTATCACTTGACGGGTTTGTTACAACAATTGGGTAACAGTTTGATACTGACCTGTGACTCTTCCGATAAATCCAATATAGCATACAATGTAAGCGATTGCAAACCGAGTAAAAAAACAACCTAGTCAGCCGAAGCCAACTAGGTTGCCGAAACATTAATAGCGGTCGTAATCGCTATTCCATTTCAATATCCTTAGTATAAAGCCATTTGGACGCCGGAACAACTAATATGCCTAGCCTTCAAGCTTAGCAACATAGTGCGTTGCACCGGAGCGACTCAGATATCGGAGCCACGTGTAACCCTCAGCTTGAACCGTCCCATTGTAATAAACCGTTTCACCTGGGTTATATTCACCGACAACGCTTGCGCGCGTACTTGGCGCCGTACGAATATTAGTCGTCGTTACGAAGCGGAACGCCCCTTGACTGTTTGTTACCGGCTTAGACGTCGTATTTCCGGTAGCGGCATTACCACTAATCGCTACGTAATGTTGGGCGCCCGAATAAGACAAATACCGTAACCAAGTCTGGCCGTTAGCCGTTACCTTAGCGTTGTAGTAGACTGTATCACCAGCACTATAGGTACCGACACTTGGGGCATTTCCGGCCGGTGTATTCTTAATCGCCGTTGTTTGCGTAAAGCGATAACTACCACTTTGAGGCGTTACTTGCGGTTTATCAACATTGGTCGACGTACTCTCACCACTAATTTGCACATAATGCTGGGCACCTGAGTAAGACATGTAACGTAACCAAGTCTGACCATTTGTCGTCACCTTACCATTGTAATAGACCGTATCGCCAGCATTATAAGACCCAACCGTTGTCGCACTAGTTGCAGGTGAACTCTTGATTGCTGTCGTTTTCGTGAAACGATACGACCCACTGGTTGCAACCACGTCCGGTTTAGCCACAGCACCAACCTCATCACCACTCATAGCCACGTAATGCTGAGCGCCTGAATAGGATAAATACCGTAACCAAGTTGTCCCACCCGTGGTAATCTTGCCATTATAGTAAACCGTCTCACCAGCATTATAAGTGCCGACCACTTGAGCCGTTTTGCTTGCGGCTGATCGAATGTTGGTCTTTGCGGTAAACTTATACGACCCACTAGCTGGCGTAACTGTCGCCTGGTTATTATTATCATTAGTTGTTGTTTGACTAATCATCACATACCGTGATACGCCAGAATAGGACTGATAGCGTAACCAAGTTGCATTACCGACCGTTAACTTACCATTGTAATTGACTGTTTCACCAGCGTTGTAAGTACCCACTACGGCACTCGTGGCGTCCGGCGCATTGTGAATTGTCGTTGTCTTAGTAAACTTATGTGTACCACTGGTTGGGGTGACGTCTTGATCAGGCTGAACTTGGTTATTATCATTTCCGCCACTTGCCTGACCACTGAGCGCTTCTTGATCCCACTCGTGTAGCTTGTTATATTCAATGATGCTGATCAGCGAACTCGCGTACGTTGGCGCGGTTGCGTAACCGTCTTGTTGCAAGAGACTGGCAACGCGCCGATAATCGGTAACCCCAATTAAATTGCTGTAACGCGGATTGACAACCAAAAAGGCGCCATGATCTTCAACACTAGCTGACCAATTCGGGTACTTCCGAAAAGCGTCTTGAATCGTAATGTATTGTGAGCCATTCCATTCCTGGGTTGGGAAGTAGATTGATTGCCCTTGATAACTTCCCTTGATACCGAATAAGTTATTTCCCTCAGTTGCTAGTTGTGACTGTCCCCAGCCACTTTCCAGAATCGCCTGTGCGGCCGTGACTGATGGCAAGACTTGATACTTGTTCCAACCAGAGATTGCCCCCGCTTTAATCTGACTCAGGAAGATTTCCTGACTAGTCATTGCCCGCGTGGACCGTGCCATCATCGCTGATGACTGGACCGCATCAGCCGCCACAGCCGTCTCAATCTTTGGTGAGATTTTCGCGGCTACCGCCTGCTCAGTCGCTTGCTTAGGTGCGGCTGACGATGCGGCTGATTTGGCTACTTCACTCGTCACAGTCGCGCTGGATTGGTCCGTAGTGACATGACTATCCTGACTTGCGGCCGCGCTGGCTTTAGCCGTCTCATTAGTCGTACTGTGACTGGCTTGGCTCGTGGCTGCACTAGCTTTGGCCGTTTTATCAAGTTGATCAACAGCACTAGTTGTGGAGTCCGTCGTAGCACTAGCAGCCGCGTTATCCTTGGCAGCTTCACTGGCGGAGGACTGGCTTTGCAGTCCTGTACTGTCAGCTTTAGCGGCTTGGCTGGCTGCCCGCACTGTGACACGACTTGTCGCACTGGTAGTAGCCGTCGTCGTGCTGGTCGATTCAGCTTGATCGTCAGTCTTGGCACCGTCACTGGCAACTGATTGGTCAGTCGCACCGGCCGCTGTCGTTTCCGTCTGACTGCCAGCACTTAAGGTCACTTGTTGGCTTGCAGCTGAAGCAGCGCTGTTTCCCTTAGTCGCAGCTGCCGGTTTTTGATTTGCACTTGCCGTATCAGCTTTACCACTCAACATCGGCAGCAAAGCGGTACTTAGCAATAATGAAGTTACTACTTTTTTTGTCATTCCAATTTTCAATTTTAAAATCCCCAAACTTTCCGTGAGTTAGCTGCTAGCACAACCGATTTAATTCCCCTGTAGCACCTGCTATTACAGAATAATATTAGCATGTCGAAGAGGGACATTCAAACGAGATCGCTTCGAATTATTTTATTAATATCAATTGATTGACACCGTTATCATTTTAAATTATTAACCGAATGCATTAGCCTCAAGTCCGATTGAGAATATATCGGCGCTATCATTCAAAAAAGAATTAAAACTATGCCAAGATCAGTAAATCACGTTGCTTCTAGAGCAAGAAGAAAGAAAATTTTAGGTTTAACCAGAGGTTATTTTGGTGCAAGAAAGAACGTTTGGACCGTTGCTAAGAATACTTGGGAAAAAGGTCTGACTTATGCATAC
>SKER01002860.1_pt1 | contig 10580 bp, 10 predicted proteins | sample 4826961 | NCBI WGS metagenome assembly SKER01 (sample SAMN11008804, study PRJNA524170) | human gut metagenome | biome: Human fecal sample; material: Feces; isolation source: fecal sample from pouch patient p47 | host: Homo sapiens | place: Israel: Tel-Aviv | collected 2016-11-16
GCGGAGATCATTTTATAATACGGACTCGAAGTCCCTGGGAGCATGATCGATCTTAGCTCTATCTTCAGAATAACAAAAAAGTCCAGGACAATAATTATTTTTGTCCTGAACTAATCTTAGGTTGTTTATCTTTAATTATTGTTCACCGTTGTCTCCTTGGTTTGGGCGACGTTGTTGAAGGTGCATGCCGTCATAATCGCCTTCTGGTCCAAGCAGTTCTTGGTTATTATCCAATTCTGAGCGGCCAGCATAGTGATGGTGTTGTAACCAAATCATGCCGACTAATAACAATGCATAGAAGACAATTGCGATTACGATCAGAACAGTGTTACAGAACATCGTGTAATGTGCTCCCAAACCACCAGAAATTGAATCACGAAGTCCTAAGATTGAGTAAGTCATCGGTAAGTACCAGTGAATTACATTATAGAACTTCATCGTAATTTCCATTGGGAAGGTACCACCAGATCCACCTAATTGGAGCATTAAGAGAACCATGGCGAAGAATCGACCGGGGTTATCAAAGAGCATTGAAAGGAACATAACAATTGCCATTGAAGCTAACCCGAAGCATATGGTTGTCGCAAAGAATGCAACTGGGTGAATAACTGTAAGTCCACAAGCCATCATAATTGCATCTTCGGCGATTGCCATTGCAGTTACTACCAGTGATCCAACTGTTACCTTACTTGCCCACCAAGCGATTGGGGCTTTACCAAATTCAGCAACCCGGCGAATTGGGTAAACAAAGTTAAATACAAGTGCCCCAACATATATTGCTAATGATAGAACGTATGGTGCTAAGGCGTGACCATAGTTTGGTACATAACTGTAATCCGTGTGCTTAAGAGCAGTTGGTTCTGCAAACATCTTGGCAGTCCGTGGTGAAGTCTTAATACCGTTGATTTGCTTTGCACCACCTGCAAGCGATGTAGCCAGTTGAGAAGCACCAGCATTCAACCGCGCAATTCCTGAAATAAGAGCAGGAGAATTATCTTGAAGTTGTTGAGTTCCGGCAGCTAATTGGTTTACACCAGCAATAAGAGCAGGAACTTGACCATTTAGTTGACCAAGCGCACCAGCTAATTGAGCTGCACCAGAATTCAAGGCCCCGCTATTAGCGTTAAGCTGGGCAATTCCGTTACCCAATTGGCCAACTCCGGCTGTATATTGACCGATTCCGCTAGCCAATTGACCAGCTCCGGCTCCAGCTTGGGCGACCCCAGCTGTGTATTGACCGATTCCGCTAGCTAGTTGATTAGCACCGGCTCCAGCTTGAGCAACCCCAGCTGTATATTGACCAATTCCTGAATTAAGCGTACCAGCACCGGCAGCAGCACTATCAACACCATTAGTGTATTGGTTTACACCACTATTAAGCGTGCTTGCTCCAGAAGAAATCCGACTTGTTGCTTGTTTAAGTTGATCAACAGCTCCTGGCATTGCCGCTAGGGTACCTTTATAGCCATTTAAGGTTGCTAATAATGAGTTAGCTTGACGAATAGTCCCATCTGCATTATCTAACACAGCAGACATTTGTGAGAGCTGACCTAATTGTTGCTGCATACCACTCAAGCTTCCTTGAAGATTGTTTAATTGACCAAGAGTTCCACTTAATCCTTGAATAGCAGCAACGTTAGCACTAGCATTTTGTACAATTTGTTGAGCGGCCTTCTTAGATTGATCACTAGCTTTATCATCACTAAGAATTTGTTGTGCTAATCCAGCAATTTGACCATCGTTAGTTGCAATACCTTTAAGCTTGTCACCAGCACCGGCAGCACCAGATAATGCTCCCGAAGCTTGTTGAAGACTAGCAGCACTACTTTGAACACCAGCAAGAGCATTCTTGGCAGTTGCCAAACCGGTCTGGAGTTGACCTAGTCCTTGCTGAAGATTTTGTGCTTGATCCATGGCCCCCATAATCCCGTTAAAGTTAATGTTTCCTAATTGACTGTTAACGGTTGAATTCAACTGATTAGCACCGGATGCTAGTTGACCAGAACCGTTCCTTAAGTTCTCTGAATTACCACTTAACGTATTCAAACCACTGCTTAATTGGTTAGCACCGGAGCTCAATGTACCCGAGTTAGCCATTAAAGTATTTAACCCAGCATTCAACTGACTAGCACCAGAATTTAACGCACCAGAGTTAGCCATTAAAGTGCTTAAGCCACTGCTCAACTGGTTGGCACCGGAATTTAGTGCACCGGAATTAGCCATTAATTGACCAACACCATTGCCGAGGAGACTAACCCCACCAGTATATTGCATGATACCATTTGCTAAGGTTTGGCTCCCGGTAGCAAGTTGTTGAGCACCAGAAGCTAATGGTGCAACACTAACACGCAAGGTTTGAACCCCGTTATTTACTTGGGAAACTCCGGCAACATAACGATTTACACCATCACTTAAGGTCACCATTCCAGTACCAATTTGTTGGGCACCATCAGCGGCCTTGTTCATCCCCTTACCTACAACATGCAATTGATTAAACATTACCGTTGCGTAAGCGTTAGTAACTTGGGCACGAATTTTTTCATTTAGCCGTGTCATCCCAGTTTGGACAATTACCTGTCCAATGTAGTTTAAAGAACCATTAGTTTGATAATTTAATTTCATCGTCTTGGGATGTTTTTGTAAAACAGTCGTTGCATTTTCAGAGAAATCTTTAGGAATCGTAACAACAGCATAGTACTTACGATGACTCATACCATACTTTGCTTCTTTAGCGGATACGAATTCCCACTTTAATTGATGATTTTTCTTCAATTCATCAACGGTCTGTTTCCCTACATCCATTTTTCGGCCTTGGTACTCAACCGGAATGTCCTTATTTACCACCGCAACCGGTAAGTTTCGTGTACTTCCATACGGGTCCCATACTGATTTTAAGAAGAAAATACTATATAGGAAAGGTATGAAGCAAATAACCGTTACTGATAGAAGCAGTAAACGGTTATGAATAATATGACGAAATTCGCCTTTAATCATGCTCCACATTTAATACTTCACCTCAAAATTTATCCTTTCATAATTTTAGTTTGTTAATGACTTGGTAGCTGCTCTCGCAAACTTAATAACGTCCTCAGTTGGCACATCATAATTATTGCCTTGCCACCAGTAAAAGGTCCCGATAATAGCGCCACTCAATACATAAGCAAGCATCTCGGGATTATCAGACTTTTGCAGCGCCGTTACAATTGGATCATTAGTCTCAAGATTGCGCCGCTCTAAAAGAACCTGACTTAAAATATTTAAAATTTCGGTATACAAAGAGCTCCGTGCACTATTAGGTGCTAAATGACGGATAACATCTTTATTTTTATCAATGTATGATAATAATTGCTTAATAATGTCATCTTCAGAATCTGTATTATCCGTCAATTTATTAATTTGTGCATTTAACGTTTGCTCTAAGAGATCGTATTTATCACTAAAATAGCGATAAAAACTGCTCCGGTGCATCAATGCTTCTTTACAAATTTGATCAACCGTCAAACTTTCAAAAGAATTTTTCTCTAATAACGTTATCAATGCATTTTCAAAGTCACGAATAGTTCTCGTAACACGCATAACTCTTCCCTCCCCAAATAATACAAATTTAACATAATTATTCTAACTTGTTGTAATTCAGCACAACAGGGGTAATTAAAGATAATCATTTCATAATGAGACAAAAATTCCTATTTGTCCGTAAAAAGACTTTTGTTTGTATCTTAATCAAATGAAAACTATAATATGCTCCTAAATTTAAATGGTCAAGCACGGCAGTAATAACTTTATCGCTCTTTTATAAGTAAAACATATTAAATAATTATTAACTTGCTAAATCTCTTTTCTAAAATACGGTATAATAAAAGTATCAAAGCTATGCGATTGGAGGCTTCATAATGGCAAAAACTAAAAAACATTTAACTAAATCCAAAGATAAAGTATTTCTTGGTGTCTTTGGGGGTATTGCCGACTACTTTGGTCTTGATGAAACCCTCGTTCGGATAATCGGAATTCTCATTTTCGTCTTTACTGGCTTTTTCCCGCTAGGAGTCTTCTATCTCTTAGCTGCCCTCGTAATGCCTGAATATAATGGTGATAAGACAAACAATGATGACAATATCGTCGACGGTGAATTCAGAGAAAAATAATATTGATTGCAACAAAAAAGGGACTGTGACATAAGTTAAGTTACTTTCATAAAAAGCAAATACGCAGTACAACAATGGCCTCCAACGTCCGGCAAAAAAGCCGAACATTGGAGGCCTATTGTTGCTTGCGGGGGCTCCCAAAGGCTAGCTTCGCGTCGAAAAACGAAGTCACAAGTGACTTCTGTCTCGCTTCCTGAACTAATCTTAGGTTGTTTTTTAAGCATTATTTCGTTGTTTATAAGCTACTTGAACTTGTAGTCCATAATCTTCTTCCGTTAAAATTGTTGAGCCGCTTCGCCCAGCAATCTTATTCGGGCCCCCAGTAACAACTACTGTTGCAAGATACAATTGATACTTATCATGAGCAGTATGGACATCGGTTAGGCCGATTTTGGTAATATGACCAACTGGGCGCCGTTCCATTTGGTTCATCCCGATGTAGATTTCAAGACGGTGTTGCAACTCATCATGAACTAATTCAAAGTATGGCGGAACAGATTGTGAATTCAAAGCCGTAACTGGTTTTTCAGTTGCTTGATACTGTTCAACGATTTCTTTTTCACTTAGACCATCATAGCCGTTAACAAACACACCTTCCATTAATAGTTGGTCAACAACACGTTGTAAGTTATGTTGTTCATGTTCATCAATCGCTACTGCTGCTGGAATCGTATCGGCATTGGCAAACAAGCCATTTGACCGGTTTGCCAATTCTGCTGCTAGTCGTTGTTGTGCATCAAGAGGGGTCTTAGCTTTGCCATCCTCAAATTTTTGACCAGTAATCTTTGCGACACGCGGTGAAATAAAATCAAATCGTGAAGTCTTTTCAAGAAAGTAAAAGACGAAATTAAGATAGATAAAATATGTTAATCCAATCACTGCTAAGCAATATAACAATGCCCGTAGCCAAACATGATTCATAAAGAGTCGGAACGTAACATAAACTAAATAAATATCGCCCAGTAAAGCAATAATGATATAAATACGACTCTTTAACTTTACGTCAAGGTTAAAGTAACTCAATGACGAGTTAATCATATCAAGAAAACTAAACATTAATAACCCGCCTCCTTATTATTCAGTCGTAGTCGTTCCGGTAGTATTACCACCAGTCGTGTCTTGTGTCGTTGTATTATTGTTAGTTGTTGTACCAGTCGATTGTGAGGTACTGTTTCGATTAGCACTCGTACTTTCGTTTGTATTTGCTGATCGATTTGTCGATGTTTCTGTGCCAGTGTTTCCTGCTGACCGTGTAGGTTGATTAGTGTCCCCAGTATCGTCCGTTGTATTGTTGCTATTACTTGTCCGGGTAGTTGATGAACTACTTGCACTCTCATCATTATCATCACGATCGCTTTGTGAATTCCGACTTGATTGATTGCTTTCCTCATCACCCGATTGCTGAAATTGGCGACTTGTTGATACTGATGTTACTTTTGCACCCTCAGAAGTATGCGTTGCTTTATTAACTACTACATTGGTGGCACCCAACGCAAGTACCAATGATACAAGTGCAAATGGGGTTACTAATGGCGGTATCTTTGCTCCCATGTCTCATTCTCCTTTTCCAGAGTATATAATACACGAAAACTGGCCCAATAAATATGAATTTATTGTAAAGATTTTTTCTGGCATTGGGCACATATCCCGTGCAATTCAAACCGATGCCCAGTGATTTTAACTCCTGGCAACTGCTTCTCAAAGAATTTCTTATCAATTGGTGGCATTTGAATTTCTTGAACTCGTCCACAAATATCACAAATAAAGTGATGGTGATGAGTAAAATCACACGAATATTTAACCTGCATCTGATCATGATGTTGACGCAATTCGACAATGCCCAATTTCTCAAATTCTTTAAAATTCCGATAAATAGTATCGTGACTTAATCCAGGGAATTGTTCTCGAAGATATTGGTCAATTTCTACAATATTAAAGTAACGATCAGGGTGTCGCGCAACTGATTCAATCATCATTTTACGTTGCTTAGTCCACCGCAAATGATGGTCTTTAATAATGGCCTGTGCTTGATCAATTAATTTCTCCAATCTTTTTTTCCTCCCGATTAAAGATGATATTGTATCATATTTTAATTCTTTTTGGATAATATCTGCCTAACAATTATATCTATTTGTTGTTTAGTATTTTTCCATTGATCATTAACTACAACATGAGCGATCCCTTTTAAAGCCGCTGGTAAAGCAAGATCACGGTGATACTCTTTGCTATGTAAACGAGAACGAATCGCACTCAATTTATCGCCCCGCAGTGTCATTCTCTTAGCTAAAGAAGCCATATGGGTAACGGTCAAGAAAATAATCACTGCTTGAGCATCAAGTTGTTGATGGTAAGTAATCGCACCAGCTGTGTCAAGAACAATCACATCATTTTCCCCTTGTTTCCATCCTTCTTCTAAACCTTCTAATGAAGAACCATATTGAAACTGGTCATAAGTTACTTGCTCAAGTAAATGGAGTTTTTTCAGGGAAGTCGGTGTTTCAAAATGATAGTCTACCCCATCTTGTTCCCCTGGACGTGGTCGCCGCGTCGTATGGGTGATTACCCGGTGCATATCATAATGATTTTGAAGATAGTTAGCGATAGTTGTTTTACCTGAGCCAGCTGCTCCTGTCACAATAAACACATACTTATTATTTTTCATAATTGCTTATTTTAAATGATCGTTAACTTGATCCAATAATTCTTTTAAATTCTCGTAGGTTAACCGTTCACGAGCATCTTGATAGTTGAACCATCCACAATTCTTAATCTCTTCTGCTTGCAGATGAATGTCTTCCTTGTTATCTAACTCGGCAGTATAAAGGGTCATTTGCTTATGATTGCCATTTGGTAAGTCGTATTCGGTATACACCTTAAAACTTGTATCAATTGGTAATTCTAATTGCGTTTCTTCCTTTATTTCACGAATTGCTGTTTCTTCTAGTGATTCATTGCCTTCAACGTGACCTTTCGGGAATCCCCAGAAGTGTCCCTTATTTTGACTCTCTAAGAGTAAATACTCAATTCCATTTTCACCTTGACGATATACAACTGCGCCACTAGTAACTTCAATTGCCATTTTTATCCCTCTTTTGTAATTAAATTTTTCTAATTTACTTTTAATATTAACTACGGTATCATTATTAATTATAAACGTGGCGAACCATTTCGGCACGTACAATTTATTATAGCAAAGGTGGGTTAAAGATGAGCTTAAACATTATGCGAAAAGAAAGTCTTGATCGATATCTTGGTGAAGACAAGCTTTTCGTTAAATCAATGAATGCTCGTGATCTCATGGCAATTGGGATCGGTACTGTTATTGGTACTGGGATTTTCATTCTCCCTGGAACAATTGCCGCAAATTCAGCTGGACCAGGAGTGTCATTGTCATTTCTGTTTTCAGCGATTGTCTGTGCGCTAGCTGCAATGTGTTATGCCGAGTTTGCTTCTGCATTACCGGTTGCTGGGAGTGCCTACTCATACGGAAATGTAGTGTTTGGTGAATTCCTTGGCTGGTTGCTGGGCTGGGCGTTGGTTCTTGAATACATGTTAGCTGTTGCGTCTGTTTCAACAGGTTGGGCAGCCTACTTCAATACATTGCTTGAAGGATTTGGTATTCATCTTCCTAAAGCACTCTCAGGTCCATTTGATCCAGCCCATGGTACCTACATAAATATCGTGGCGGTTGTAATTGTTCTTTTAATTACAGTAATGCTTTCACGAGGAATGCAATCCTCATTGCGTATCAATAACATTGCTGTTTTCCTTAAAATTGCAATTATCTTGATCTTTATTATTGTTGGTTTCTTCTTCATTAAGTCCAAAAATTACCATCCTTTCCTTCCATACCACATGAAGGGTGTGATTCACGGGGCAACGATCGGTTTCTTTGCTTACCTTGGTTTCGACTGTGTTTCCAGTTCGGCTGCCGAAGTTAAGAATCCTAAACGAAATATGCCTCTAGGAATTATTGGGACACTTGCTGTTGCAACAATCTTATATACTGGTGTTGCTGTAGTCCTAACTGGGATGGTTAAGTACACCAAACTTGACGTTGCCAATCCAGTGGCATTCGCCTTACAGATGGTTCATCAAGACTGGCTGGCAGAATTATTGTCAATTGGGGCTTTGATCGGAATGTTCACAATGATGGTTTCGATGATCTATTCTAGTTCTCGTTTGATCTATGCAATTGGTCGTGACGGTTTGCTTCCTTCATTCTTAGGAAAGCTTGATAAAAAGAGCCACTCGCCACAAGTTGCATTATGGATCGTGGCGATTATTATCGCTGTCATGGGAGGACTTGTTTCCCTTGATCAACTTACAAGTTTAGTTAACATCGGAACCTTGTTTGCTTTCATGCTCGTTTCATTTGGGATTATTCCGCTTCGTAAGCGAAAGGATATCGGTAATCGTGGAGGCTTTAAGGTGCCTCTCTACCCTGTGCTTCCAATTCTTTCTGGTCTCGCCTGCCTTGGCATGATAACCCAGTTGCAAAAAGAAACATATATTGGAGCAGCAATTTGGTTTGGAATCGGAATTATCATCTACTTCACTTACGGCTACTGGCACAGTAAGTTAGCAGATAAGAATTAATAGCAAAAAGTTAAGCAGAGAGTGAGATTGATTTTTTCTTACTCTCTTTTTTATTTGAAACAGCAATTTGCATTAAATACCATTTTTTTGTTAAGGTAGTATTACTTACTTTTTTGTTCACAAGGAGGAATCAATTAGTTAGGCCAAAGTTTGATCACATATGCCTAATTTTTTATGGAATATACAAAGAAGAATTACAAAAAAGCACCTTTATCATCAATTCACTTTCGAATATATTTTGCCTTGGCTCTTGGACAAATTGCTTGTGGTTTCGCTCTTGGAATTAGCGGAACCGCCCTTTCCCAAGCAACTGATTATATCAATATTCCCGACTTTTGGATTGGCCTAATTGGTGCTGGGAGTTTAATTGGACTTGCTGGGAGTGCTTTAATGGGTAAAATCGCTGACCAATTTGGCCGGCAAAGAATGTTGATGCTCGATATGTATCTTTTTTCTATATTTTCTCTTTTGCAATTAGTAACAATGAATCTTGTTATCCTGTTTATCTTACGGATTTTAATCGGTTTAATGATTGCTATTGACTATACTGTAGGGAATGCTCTATTGGTAGAATGGTTACCAGCAAAAGAAAGCGGACGTCTACAGAGCCAACTAATCGTTTACTGGACAATTGGCTTTATTACTTCATATATTGCTGGAATTCTAATAACGGGATTTGGCGCTCATAATTGGCAAATTATCCTTGCATCAAGTGTCGTTCCAGGACTGATGGCTGCAATCTATCGGTCAATCTTCCGGATTCCGGCATCCCCGAGCTGGTTAGCAAGTCAAGGTAAGAATAAAACTGCTCAAAAACTAATTCAAAAACACCTTGGAAAAAAATGGGGATTATCATTAAAACAAATTCGTAGTAAAAAACCAAAAGCTGTCTCTCTTAAAACCCTCTTTAATCCCCCTTATCGCCGAAAAACCATTGTTGGTGGGTTATTCTATGCTTGTCAGGCATTTTCATTTTTCGGTATCAGTATCTTCTTACCAATTCTCCTAAAAAGTATGAATCTTGGTAATAACAACCTCTCTGGGATTATCTATAATAGTTGCGTCCTTATCGGTGTAATTTTCGGTAGTTTAATCTTCAAGATTCTTAGCAGGCGGATGTTTTTGGTAAGAACATTTTTCCTTTCAGCAGCAGCCCTTATCTTATTAATAATTGGCAATAACTTTTCACCTTTCTTCCAAATTAGCGTTTTTGCGATCTTTGCGATAGTCTTATCTTCAGGACTTGTCCTTGATTATCCATATCCAACAGAACTATTTGATGTTAAGGTTCGAGCCAGTGGAGTTGGTACTTGTATCACTATCAGTCGTTTTGGGGCTGCTAGTGGAACATTCTTATTACCAATCTTAACTCATCTTGGCGGTCCCATTTTAGCAATGCTAGTTTGTACTCTTGTTTTACTTATAGGTGGTACTATCTGTCTTTTATGGGCACCTGAAACTTCACCAAAATATATTTAACATTAATAATAGAATGGTCGGGAAAATTTTAAATTTTTCACTGACCATTTTTAGTTTTAAACATCAATCCAATAGACTAATCAATTTTTAACAATTGAACTACTCCCACTTAGCTAAACCTACGGTTTAATGTTTGAAGTGGGAGATTCTGGAAACATCGCATACTTACCCTACCGATTCTGAACGAACCTTCAAGCAGAGGTTACGACTATTAGCCAAGGCTCGTCCCGAGCCTAACTTTATCTATCGGATAGCTAATCCTTTTTGCAAGATGACTTGTGCAGCGTTAATATCACGATCTAAATGTTTACCACAGTTTGGACAATCCCACTCGCGTACCGCTAACCATTCCGATTT
>SKER01002865.1_pt1 | contig 10576 bp, 10 predicted proteins | sample 4826961 | NCBI WGS metagenome assembly SKER01 (sample SAMN11008804, study PRJNA524170) | human gut metagenome | biome: Human fecal sample; material: Feces; isolation source: fecal sample from pouch patient p47 | host: Homo sapiens | place: Israel: Tel-Aviv | collected 2016-11-16
ATATCTAAATCTTTTTATATTAAGATGTTAAATATACCTATTTCATCAATTAGTATAGATTCTTATTTGATTGTTGCGATGGTTTCTTTAATATTAGGTATGATTATTTTTATATGGCATATATATAAGGCAGAGTAATCTGTCTTTTTGCTTATAATTTTTTATCTATTTGATAATAAATTATAAATTGTATGAATTTATACAATATTACTAGACAAATAAAATTGTATACAATATAATGTTAGCAATACAAATAAGAAAGGAAGGTTTTATATATGACCGAAAAAAGAGTTTACAATTTCTCAGCAGGTCCTTCAATGTTACCTGTTGCTGTACTTGAAAAAGCAGCAAAACAAATGTTGAATTATGAAGGCAGTGGTATGTCTGTTATGGAGATGAGTCATAGATCCTCTTCCTACTTAGAAATCTTTGAAAAAACAAAAGGATTATTAAAGAAAGTGATGAATGTTCCTGACAATTATAAAATTGTTTTCATTCAAGGAGGAGCAACACAACAGTTCTCAATGGTGCCTTTAAATCTTTTAAAGAATGGGAAAGCTGACTATGCGATTACTGGTGCTTTTAGTAAAAAAGCAGCAGCAGAAGCTAAAAAATATGGGGATATTCATATAGTTTATGATGGAAGTGTTAATGATTTTAAACATATTCCTACACAAGATGAATTAGATTTATCAACAGATGCATCTTATTTACACATCTGTGCGAATAACACAATTTATGGAACAGAATGGAAATACGTACCAGAAACAAATGGTGTACCAATTATTGCTGATATGTCATCTAATATTTTATCTAAACCAGTAGATGTAAGTAAATATGGAATGATTTATGCTGGTGCTCAAAAGAACATGGGAATTGCTGGATTAGGGGTAGCAATTATCCGTGAAGATTTACTTCAAGATGTTGCCAAAACAACACCTGTTTTATTAGATTATAAATTGATGATTAAAAATGATTCAATGTATAACACACCACCAGCTTATGCTATTTATGTTTTAGGACTTGTTCTTGAATGGATTGATTCTTTAGGTGGCTTAGAAGTCATGAAAGAAAGAAATGAAAAGAAAGCTAAATTAGTTTATGACTATTTAGATCAATCTACTTTCTATAAAGCACATAGTGATAAAGAAAATAGATCATTGATGAATGTGACTTTTACTACACCAAATAAAGATTTAGATGCGAAATTTGTTAAAGAAAGTATTGAAGCAGGCATGACAAATTTAAAAGGTCATCGTTCTGTAGGGGGAATTCGTGCTTCTATTTACAATGCAATGCCATATGAAGGTGTTGAAAAACTTGTAGCATTTATGAAAGAATTTGAAGAAAATAATCGATAAGGGGTCAAGTATGTATAAGGTTAAATTGATGAATAAAATATCTTCAGTAGGATTAGATTATTTTAATGAAGATTACCAATATGGGGAAACGTTAGAAAATGAAGATGCTATTTTACTTAGAAGTGCATCTTTACATGAATATGAATTTTCAAATGATGTTAAAGCGATTGCGAGAGCTGGTGCGGGGGTCAATAACATTCCTGTTGATAAATGTTCTGAAAAAGGAATTGTTGTTTTTAATACACCAGGAGCAAATGCTAATGCAGTAAAAGAACTTGTTTTATGTGCATTATTCTTATCAAGTCGTAAGATTGTTGAAAGTATTGAATGGGTCAATACTTTAAAGGATGATGAAAATGTTGCTAAGACAGCCGAAAAAGGAAAATCAAACTTTGTAGGACCAGAAATCGAAGGTAAAAAATTAGGGGTCATTGGATTAGGTGCTATTGGAGTTTTAGTAGCGAATGCAGCTAATAAACTTGGAATGGAAGTTTATGGATATGATCCATTTATGTCTGTTAATTCTGCATGGGCTTTATCAAAACATGTACGTAAAGCAAAAGATATGGATGAGATCTTTAAAACATGTGATTATATTACAGTGCATGTACCAAGTACAAAAGATACAAAGGGTATGTTAAATAAAGAGAAGTTTGCATTAATGAAAGATGGTGCACGTTTATTAAACTTTGCTAGAGGGGACTTAGTTGTAAATGCTGATTTATTAGAAGCTGTAGAATCAGGTAAATTAAGTAAATATATAACTGATTTTGCTTCACAAGAATTAATTGGAAAAGATAATATTATTGTTTTACCTCATTTAGGAGCTTCTACTCCTGAAAGTGAAGATAATTGTGCAAAAATGGCAGTTCAAGAATTAAAAGATTTCTTAGAAAATGGAAATATTAAAAATTCTGTAAACTTCCCAGCTGTTAATCAACCAAGAGAATCAAAAGTAAGACTATGTATTACAAATAAAAATATGCCAAATATCTTGGCACGTATTTCTAAACTATTTGCAGATCACAACTTAAATATAGAAAATATGGTAAATCGTTCTCGTGGGGATTATGCTTATACATTGATTGATACAAATGATGATGTACGTCAAGATATTATTGAACGTATTGAAGCAGCAGAAGGTATTATTAATGTAAGAGTTATTAAATAGAACTTATAAATGATTTAAGAGGTCCTAAATGGACTTCTTTTTTTTGGACTATTTGTCCATTGAAAGAAGAAAAAAGGAAAGATAGAATAATAATAGAAATGAAACAAATATGAGACAAACTGTTTTAAAACATATGATACAATAAATTCAAGAAAGCTCCTTACATTAATATAAAAAAATCAAATCCTAACTATAAAACACACATGTAAGGAGGAAACAAATGAATAAAGAAAGAAATGCCAGTGACAGTGCCTGTAAAAAAATACTAAGAAACAATGAATGTTTTGCTGATCTATGTAATGTTGTCTACTTTCAAGGGAAACAAGTTATCAAGCCTGAAAATCTCTTTTCACAGGAAAATGATCTATCAACTTTGATAGGAAAAGAAATACCATTTTTTGAAGCTAAAAGATATCGAGATATCGTTAGAAAAGCAAATATCAATGGTACTTATATGATCATAGGAGTAGAACATCAAAGCAGTGTAGATAAAGAAATGATTTATCGTATACTCAACTATGATGCATTGCTTTATAAAAATCAAGTTGAAAGCAAAAAAGAAGTTCAACCAGTAGGAACCTTTGTATTTTATACAGGTGACAAAGAATGGACATATCCAGATTCTTTAAAAGGAACGTTGAAAAATATTCCACCAGAGATGGAAAGCTATATCAATGATTGGAGATTTCCAGTATTGGATATTAAAAAGATAGATTTTACAAAACTTAGGAATCAACATTTAAGAGATATTGTAGAAATCTCACAAGGTATGTATCAAGGAAGTTATGAAGGATTAAGAGTAAACCGTATGGTTCAATTAGAAAGTATCAAGATAGCAGCCATCTTTACACATACAGATATTAATGAAGAAGACTTACCAGAAGGAGATGAAATCAACATGTGTAAGGCAATGGATCAATTATTTCAAAGAATGAGAAACGAGGGAGAAAGTATTGGAATTGAAAAAGGTAAACTAAATACCTTAAAAGAATTGCTTAAAATTAAATTTGGGTACTTATCGAGTAATTTAGAAGAACAACTTACAAAAGCATCCCTCGATAAATTAGAAGTACTAACTGTTAATATATTTAATATTAACAGTGAAGATGATGTTTTAAAAATTATTAATTAAAAGAACTATCGTTTTGATAGTTCTTTTATTCTACCCACCATTTAAATAATGGAAAAGGCATATTAGAAAACATAAGATAACGTGGAAGTAAATATTGCTTATCATTACGTGTCATATGTCTATTTTGATTGTAACTAAAGGCTAATTTAACAGAACTTGACTTAAGATAATCTTGAGCATTTTGACAACTGACACCATAGGGAAAAGCAAAGTAATCGGTTGAAACAAGACCTTTGTTTTTCTCAAAGTCTTTTTTTATTTCATTTGTTGTCATTGTTTCTATTTTCTTTTTATAAGGAAGATGGCCAATATGGTGCATATTATAAGAATGACTATAGTATTCAACATATTGATCGTTTTTTAAATCTTCTGTTTGTAAGTAAAGCGGATTATTGGTTTTAGTTTTATATCCAATGACAAAGTTTGTAGCTTGAAGATTATATTTTTTTATAACAGGCTTAACAACTGTATTAAAGTTTTTATAACCATCATCAAAAGTTAAACATACAGCTTTTTTTGATACTTCTTTCTTTCCGTTATAATATGCTTTAACATCTTCCATTGATAAACATTGATAATTATTTTCTGCTAAATATTTCATTTGTTTTTCAAATTCACTTATAGACATAAAATAAGGATTTGAAGCATAATTGGCTTTTTTTTCTTGATCACTTACAACACCATGATACCCTAAGATGGCAATACCATCTTTAACATTTTCATGGATAATAATATCTTTAGTAACCCATCCAATTCCAATAGCGATATAGCATACTAGAACACATAAGATAATTTTTAATATATTTTTCATAATATTCCAACTTTCTATCAGTTCTAGTTTATAGAAAAATAACATTAATGTCAAAAAGCTATGAGATTTCATAGCTTAAGACACATGTGATAAACATTGCTAGGACAAATTCTTTTAAGAAAAGATTTTCATAATTTAAATGTTCTTCTTTTTTATTGATAAAATAGGATAGATAACTTTTGAGAATTTGATGATTTGTAAGATCTTTAAAAGATTGAGCAATATTTTTGAAATCAATTCTTTCTATTTCTCTTAAATCAGGTTTAATTTGTTTTTTGATATCCTGAATAATTTCATTAAAATGATATACTTTTAAATCATCATAATCATGTTCACCCATATAAAGTTCTAAACCTAAAATAAAGTAATCTTCTAATTGTAAATAGTTTAAATACGTATTTTCTTTTAATAAATCAAGAATAGGTGTTTCATCCGAAATTGTAAGTAAATGATGATTATATTGGTCTTCATAGTTTAAAATTTGATTATAGAAAGCCAAAGTTATTTCTTGAATGATTTCTTCGGGATAAAAAGCAAAACGATGCCCTTTTAATTTTTTAAATGTTTTTAAAGTATCAAGATAGCCTAAACGTATTCTTTGATCTAATACTTCTCGATTAAAATCAAGAAAGCCACCTAAATGTTTAGAAGGTCTAATGAATGTGATATTTTCACGATGTAATAGATAGGAGTGTGTAGCTTCTTGATTAAGTTCAATTGCAATGATTTTTTGTGCTCCCATTTTTAAAGCTAAAGAAACAGGTAAATTATCATAATATCCACCATCTATATACCCTTGTTTATCAATATAATGAATAGGAAAAGCAGGAAAACATGAAGCAGAAGCAATGGCATATTCTACAATGTTATCTTCGCTCATTTCATCTATTGTGATTTCTAATGGTTTCATAGAAGGAAAAGCAACGGTACATAGACCATATTGAATGGGTGAATTTTTTGCTTTTTTACCATTATAAAGACCTTTGATTAATTGAATAAGAGGTTCAATATCTGCACCTTTTTTATCAAGATATGATTTTAAAAAAGGACCTATATTAGAAGAATTATTCATTAGATTTTCAATAGAAAAATCAAATTGAATAGGATGCTTTAAAACCTTTTCTAATGATAAAGTATCCCATAATTCATAAAGCTTTTGATAATCTTCTTGAGCTACAAGTAAACCATTTAAAGCACCAATAGAAGTACCTGTCACAATATCAAAATGATATCCTAGTTCTTGTAAAGCTTTTAGACAACCTGATTCATAAGCTCCTTTAGAGCCACCACCTGATAAAACTAACCCGTATTTCATAAAAACACATCCTTTTCAATAATTATACGTTTTCATAAAAAAAATACAACTTTATCATTTTAATATATGAAGAGTTTGTTATAATTATATGGCAAGGAGGATTAAAAAATGAAAAATGTAGTGAAAACAGATCAAGCTCCAGGAGCTATTGGTCCATATAGTCAAGGAATACAAGTAGGGGATATGTATTTTTTCTCAGGACAAATTCCTCTAGTACCAAGTACAGGTGAAATGCCAGAAGGAATCGAAGCACAAGCTCATCAAGCTTTAAAAAATGTGAAAGGTTTATTAGAAAGCCAAGGGTTATCATTCTCTAATGTTGTAAAAACAACTGTTTTTTTAGATAACATGGATGATTTTACAACAGTAAATGGTATTTATGCTGAATACTTTGTAGAACCTTATCCAGCAAGATCTGCTGTAGAAGTTGCTAAACTTCCTAAAGGTGCTTTAATTGAAGTAGAAGTTATTGCTAAAAAATAATGAAAAAAGAGATTTACCACATAAGGATGTTTTAATGTACTAGCACATGGTGCAACTCAAAAATGAGTTGCACCGATTTTTTTGCTATGTGATAAATCGAAACTCCTGAGGAGTTTGACAAACATGTCCATTTGCTACAACTGAATAGTGAAAATTTTATAGGGAAAAAAACAGGCACAGCTGACGGCTTTTATCTTCATTAGCTGTGCTTGTTTTTAAATGATCATTTTTATACATTCCTATCTTAGTATTTATACAAATGATTTTACGGATGTGTATATTGCCCATGCTTTTTAGTTTTTTTACCATATTGGATTGCAAATTTAGGGCAGTGATGTAAGCAAGAAAGGCACATAACGCATTGCTCCTTAACCCATTCGGGTTTATGGTCTTTGATTAAAATGGCGGAAACAGGACAGTTTTTGACACATAATCCACATTCAACGCAGGTATCTTCAACTGAAAAATGCTTTGTTTTTCGCATTAAATCATATTCGATATTATAACCTATCTTTGCAAGGGGATAAGGAAGTTTATTTTTCATAAAATCCCCTATAGTAAAATTTTTTATTTGCTTGATAATATAATCAATTTCATGCTCTGCATTATTATTTATACGCTGAATTTTTTCTTTATTGCTCAAATCAAAAATTGGAGTCCAAGTATCTGGCATTTTCACACTGAATTTTGTGGACAATGGCAAGCCTTTAGGAGCAAGAATATTATCTGCAAATCTTCCAGTTTGTCCCGGAGTTGTTCCGTAAGTTGCAATGAAATATATGTAGTCCGGTTTATAGCGTAAATCTAATCTTTGTAAAAACTCGATTATAATAGCTGGTAATCCCCAAGAGTATGTAGGGCTTACTATACCAAGTGTTTTGTATTTCTCATCAAATGAGAAAATTTGTTTTTGATAGCAATCTGTAATAGAAACGGCAATGTCACCTGTTTTAGTTGCAATCCTTTTGGCAACATATTCGCTGTTTCCAGTTGCTGAAAAATATAAAATCATAATCTATCTCCTTATCCAAGACCTGCAAATTTAACAAGAAGTGTATGTGGAATAAGCTTTGCAAGCAATCTGTAGCATTTATAAAATGCACCGGTAGTATAAACGGCTCTGCCTTTTTTTGCAGCTTTTAATGATTTCAAAGCAGCAGTCTTTGGATCGATTACAGGCAAGCGTCTTTGACCTTTTGTAAGTTCAGGTTTTGTCATTTCTGTAAGCATAAAACCTGGACACATCGCGCATACATTTATGTGTCTGTCTTTAAGTTCCTCACGTAATCCAAGAGAAAATGCGGATACATAGGATTTTGATGCACAATAAACGATTAAGTTTGTGTTTGGAACAAATGCAGAGGTTGAGGATACTTCCAAAATTGTACCTCCGTCTATAATATATGGCAGACATATCTTTGTTATTGCGGTTGCTCCTTTACAGTTCAAGTCAATGATTTTTAGCATACTTTCAAGCTCCATATCCTCAAAAGGAGAACCGATTGACATACCTGCATCATTTATTAAAACTTCAATTTGAGGATTATTGGTTTTTAATTTTTCTTCCAATAGTTTGAAACTGCTCATATCAGTCATATCCATAGGAATAATTGTACAATGTTTATCGGGATATTTCATAGAAACTTCTTTTAATCGTTCCTCACGACGGGCAATCAGCCATAGTTCATCTATTTCAGGAAATAATTTTGTGACGGCGTCAACATAGCAGACACCAAGTCCGGAAGATGCTCCGGTTATAACTGCAATACTCATAAAAACACTCTCCTTTACACAAGTGAATAAATTTAGACACTTGTAAAATTCTTGATTTCATACTATATTGTAACTGGCAACAAGACAAGTGACAAATGGACTTACTTGTTTAAAGTTAGACAAATATTGAATTTTGCAAAAGGGGACAGATATGAAATACGATATTACAAAGCCATTAACAAAAGGAGCAAAACGAACACTTAGGGCATTCAGTAAGGAAATGTTTATGCTTTTGTCTGAGAAATCCTTTGAGGAAATCACTGTCGGTCAGTTATGTGAAGCGGCACAATATCCTCGTGCGACATTTTATAATTACTTTGATGATAAATATGATTTGCTTGGTTACTGTTGGCAGACACTTGCTGAGCAAATAGGATTTAGTGATTATCATCATGCTGAAGAAAATGAAATGTTGTACCTTTATTTTGATCGAATTTATGATTTTACAAAGCAAAATGAAGTTGTTATACACAAGGTTCTTTTGAATAACAGCGAGGTAGGATATATGTTTTCAAGTTTTAGAAATTTTTTGAATAATAAAATGCGTTTTATATTTAAAAGCTGTCCAGAAGCAATGCAAAAAGACATTCCTAGTGAATTGCTTGCAGACCATTACAGCAATACATTATTTCTTGTATGGCAGTGGGCAACAATAAAAAAATCTGACTGCACGAAGGAACAGGCACATAAATATCTTTGCTTATTAGTCAGTAATTTGTGAATTTCTCAGCATAGGTATGAAGAAAATTGAAATAATGATTATGAAAAAAGCGAGTGAAAGGATTTATATTTTCACTTGTTTTAATTTATGTCATGGAGTGATTAATTAGTATCTACACTATCATATTTTCTACTTTGAGTTTACTTTTTTTCTTACTGGCTGTTCAATTAAATTCTTTGCTTGATACTCAATATTTGCAAGATAATCATAGAGTATTTCGTGATTTTGAGAAAATTACGAAGATATGAATTTCCTAAAAATAGAAAAAGGCTCTGATCTTTTACAATCAAAGCCTCGATTTCATCTTTACTACAACCTATAAGATTAGCAAATGCGAAATCTTTTTTAATTATTATAAAAATAGAATAGCAATAACTCCTACTATAAAACAATAGTAAGAAAAATAATTCAATTTTCTTTTATTTAAAATACTAAACAATAAATTAAGTGCTAAATAAGTAACAATTCCACTGACAATAAAACTAATTAAATATGGAAGCCATAATGCAGCTACAGTTGAACTTGTTAAAAAATGTTTAAGTTTTAAAATAATTGCTCCAAAACTTACTGGCATAAACATAAAGAAAGAAAAATCTCTTGCTGCTTTTTGATCAAGACCACCAAGCATTCCTCCTGTTAAAGTAGAACCACTACGGGAAATACCAGGAAGTAAAGCTAATAATTGGAAAAATCCCATTCTTAAAGCATCCCATAAATTCATCTTCTTTGCTGTTCTTTTACCTTTATATCCAAATTTGTGAATAAGCATTAAAAAGCAAGCTGTAACAAGTAAACAACATCCTACTAATTTAGGATTAGAGAATGCATGTTCAATATAATCATTTAAAAAGAATCCTCCAAGAGCAGCAGGAATTGTTGCTACAATTAATAACATACAAAATCTAAAATCAGGTAATAGTTCGTCTCTTTTTTGTGGCTTAGCAATATATCCAAAAAAAGATTTGATTAAACGAATAATATCTTGGCGATAATAAAACATAATTGCAATTAATGAACCAGTATTAACGATAACTTCAAAAGTAACATCATTCATTTGTGGAACCATTAAACCAAGTTTTTCAAAAATACTTTGGAATAAAACTAAATGTCCACTACTTGAAATAGGAATAGGTTCACTAAAGCCTTGAATAGCACCTAAAATTGCATAGACAATAATATCTTTAATTAAATTCATAATTTCACCTCGTCACCCATTATATATGAAAATATTATAAAAATATACAAAAACATTTTTTAGACAAAATAAACATATACTAAAAAAAAGGAGGAAAAAAATGATTGTTAATTGGGTTAAAGAAGATGAAGAACTATTAGAACCATATGAATGGTCAAATGGTGATGATATTGAAATCATTTCAACACTTTCATGTTTTAAAGTTGATCAAAAGACATTACATGATTTTATCTATGGATGTTTACAAATATTTGATCAAAAGATGTGTCAAAAAGTATTCGCGATAGGGGATGGTCATTATGCTTTAGCGATTGAAACAGATGATCAAGGTAAATTATGTTATCGTAGTGTTTTTGATTTTTGTGATCGTGATAAGATGAATAAAAAAATTGCTGCTTTAGAATTATCTACTATACATTATCAAATGTATGATGAAGGAGAAATGAAAGAATATGGATTAACAAGAGAAGAAAGATTAAAAAAGCAATTTATTGAACAAAAAATAGATGAATTATATATAGAGGGTTATGATGATTTTTTAATGTTATGTAGACAACTAAATATTGAAGATCAACAAAGTATCCAAAAATATAATCATTTAAAAAATAAAATAG
>SKER01002871.1_pt1 | contig 10546 bp, 11 predicted proteins | sample 4826961 | NCBI WGS metagenome assembly SKER01 (sample SAMN11008804, study PRJNA524170) | human gut metagenome | biome: Human fecal sample; material: Feces; isolation source: fecal sample from pouch patient p47 | host: Homo sapiens | place: Israel: Tel-Aviv | collected 2016-11-16
CGCGCCCATTGTACAACCGAGTTAACCCCGCGAAGGGAAGAGGGGCGCGAGAACGTTACGGCGTTTCGCGTCCCAGATTTTGAGTTTTCCGAATTTGCCGGCGGCCGAAGAAGCGCCTCCCGACCGATTTCGCTTGCGGGATGTAACGAGCGACGCGATTTCCGCGCCAAGCGCAAGCCACCGCACGCCGTGCCGCGTTCGCCATTCGGAAAACCCGCAATCTGAGACATATTCGCGATAAAAAGTTTCCCCGGCACTCGCGCCGCGGTCATAGGCGCTCAGGCGGGAACGCGCGCCTTGAAGACGACCCCCCCTTTTTTTTATTTTTCGACAGTCAGTTGTTGTCAAATGTATTATGTTTTCGTTATACTCCTGCTATGACAAAATACGAAGACATATTCGACATCGCGGCCGACAACCACGGCCTAATCACCTCCGCCCAGGCTCGCGAAGCAGGCATAACCAACAACGAGCTCGTGCAATACGCCAAGCGCGGGCGCGTGGCGAAGGTCGGCCACGGCCTCTACCAGCTCACGCAGTGGGTCCCCGACCAAAACGACGCGTATGCCTGGGCGGTCATGTCCGTCGGGCCGAGCGCCGTGCTCTACGGCGAATCCGTCATCGCCATGCTCGGCCTGGCCCCCACGAACCCCACCCGCACGTTCGTGGCAACTCCCCGCCGCTGCCGCCGCGCGCTGCCGGAGAGTCTCAAGGTGGAATGGGTGAACGGAATCGAGCCAGGCGCGATATACGACGGCATCCCGTGCCAAAGCGCATATGACGCCATCCTCGCATGCAAAGGCAAGATGCTGCCGGAACGCCTTCTGACAGCAGCTGAAACCGCCAGAAAGCAAGGTTTCGTAAGCAAGCAAGAATTTCGTTCATTGAAGAAGGAACTGAAGGGCGCAGATGCCAGCAAAACGGCCTAACAGCAGAAGAAACCTCGACATCGCGCTCGAAAGGCTCGTCGGGAAACCGAATCTTGTCGCCAAGCGAGCGATCGTGGCAAACGCGATCGTCGCCCAAATGCTGCCGGCCGGCTCCGTCAAGGGGGGGGCAGCGCCATCAAGATGCGCCTGGGCGACGGGGCTACGCGCTTCACGACCGACCTCGACATCGCGCGGGCCTCGGCCATAGACGACTTCTCCGAGCAGCTCGCCGGCTCTTTGGCAGCCGGATGGGAGAGCTTCACGGGCGCTCTGGTCGAGGAGAGGCAGGCACATCCCAAAGGTGTTCCCTCGCAATATGTAATGCAGCCCTTCTCGGTGAAGCTATTGTTCAACGGCAAGCCTTGGGTGACCGTCGACTTAGAAGTAGGCCACAACGAGATTGGCGACGCAGACGAACCCGACTTCGTTTCGCCCGAAGACGCCAACGCCATCCTCGAAAACCTGGGTTTCCGCCGCTCGGCCCGATTCCTGTCATGGCGCTGCGCCACCAAATCGCCCAGAAGCTGCACGCTGTGAGCGCGCCCAGCAGCATGCGGGCTCACGACCTCATCGATTTGCAGCTGCTCGACAAGGCTTACGAAGGCGATTACTCCGACGTGCGTCAAACCTGCATGAGGCTGTTCGCCTACCGCAAGATGCAAGCATGGCCTCCCACTATTACGGGAGGTGCGAAATGGGAAACCGCTTACGCCGACCAGTTGTCAAGCGGCGACCTGATCCTCAACGTCGGCGACGCAATTTCATGGGCGAATTCTCTCGTCGGCAGGATCGATGCCGCCCGATAGCCCAACTTGTTTGCTGATCGAATGAGGATTTTGCTGAACGTGATAATGGAAACACGCTGAACCGCACCATAGCATACGGGCGGGCTGCAGCGTTGACGCCTGTTTGACCGCGCACAACGACGACCCGCGCTTCCCCCACATGATCCCAACACGCTAAAATGCGCTCGCATGTTTTCACTGATATTTGCATCGTGCCTGTTCAGCTACCGAATCTCACAACCCTGCCGAACTGGCTCGCATGCACGGGCGAACGTATACTCGTTACACGGGGAACAAAAGGCGAAGGGGGCGAACGGACGATGCGGAATCTTCAGACACGGACGGGATCACGTTGGGCCGCGGAGGCGAGCCCCCATTTCCCTGCGCGATTCTCGTGCCCACGCAGATTCATCTCGCACATCACCGCGATCGTCGCGCTCGCCCTTGCCTGCTCGCTGCTCGCTTTTGCCGGTTGCGCAGCTCAAACGGCCAACGACGAGGGCATCGGCGACCTCCCTTCCACGCCCTATTCGCAAAGCGTGGACGCGCCCGATCAATCTCCCTCCTCCCCCTCAGGCGCGTCCTCCTTTGCAGCGAGCCTCCCCGACGCAAATCAGTCGGCTGCGCAAACCGCGCAGCCGCTGACCATAGAGAAGTCGGGCTGGTGGGCGAAGGACGGCTACGTTCATTACGGTCTGATGGTGCAAAACCCCAATGATTGCGCAGCGGCGAACGCCACCGTACGTGCCACGCTGTTCGACGGCGAAGGCAACGAACTGGGTTCGTACGACGGCACGCTGGCGCTGGTGGGCGCCGGGGAAACCGTTGGGTTTACGGGCGAAGCGGGCGACGGGCTGGCCCCCGCACGCGTCGAGTTCACGATCGACCCCGATTCCGTCACCTGGAAAGACGGTGCGGCGGCTACTGCCCCGTACATCGTGAAAAGCTTCGATGAGCAGGACAAACTCTACTTCCGATACGAGATCGACGGCACCATCGCCAACGTTACCGACAGCTACGGATCGGGAGCGAACCTGCATGTGCTGCTGTTCGACGAAGCGGGCGACATCGTAGCCGGCTATACGGGGTCGGCATACCGTATCAAGGCGGGCCAGACGAAGAACTTCCTGATCACGCTTCATTCGGCGCCCGACCACGCATCGACCAAGGTTTTCATGCAACCGACGTAAACCAAGCCGAGCGAACCGGGTCGAGTTGGTCGGCACGGCAAACAAACCCATACGAGCACGCAAAACGGCGGCAAACCAAGGATGAGGGGAATGCGACATGCCGAGCACGCAAACCTATATCGAGCTGTTCGAACGCTTACGCAGCGTTCACCTTCACGTCGACGCGCGGCGATGCCTTGCCGTGCGCAACCGCAACACCACCTGCAATCGGTGCGCGAACGCCTGCCCATCGGGGTGCATCACCGTGACAACGCGCACATCGGCGAACGAGCCACGCGAACCGGACGGGGCAAAACCCGCCGAAAACGGCAGATCCGCGGAGACCGCAACGCTTGCGATCGACCCCGAACGCTGCATCGGCTGCGGAACATGCGCCGCCGCTTGCCCGACCGGGGCCATCGCCCCGCGCAAACCCGACGACCGATCGCTCGCACGCCAAGCCGCTGCCGCGCTGCGGGCCACGGGCGGCATCGTCGCGTTCGCCTGCGAGCAGCTCACCGCGCAGGCGCGCGGCAAATACGACCCGGATACCGTGGTGCCCGTACGATGCGTAGGGCGCATCGATGCGAGCCTCCTGGTGCTGATGGCCTCCGCAGGAGCCTTGACCATAAGGTTGACCTGCGGAAACTGTGACGAGTGCGAATACCGAGCCGGCAAAGCCGCGGCCGAGCTCGCATGCCAGGACGCCAACGCCATCTTCGACGCATGGGGCACCCGCGCACGTGCTTCCGTAACGCGCAAGCTTCCGGCGGCATGCCGCGCAATCGCCGGCCCCGCCTACGATCCCGATCGGCGCGCATTTCTGCGCACGGCGGGCGATGCCGCCCACGACGCGGCCCACGACGCCGCGGACCTGGCCATCGATCGCGCATTCGAGCACGCAAGCGATACGCAGCGCACCCGCCGCGCCGTCATGGAAACCGGCACGCTTCCACGCTTTTTGCCCCCGCGGCGGGCGATATTGCTCGATGCGCTCGAGCGACTGGGACAACCCGACGACGTGATGCTGAACACGCGCCTATGGGCGCACGTGATCATGGACGAGAACCGTTGCAACGGCTGCGGCATGTGCGCGCGATTCTGCCCCACCGGGGCGCTCACCGTGCGCGACGACGATCGTGCGGAAACGCAAATCAGCTGGATAAGCAAGCGAAACGCGGAAAAGACCGGCTTTTCCGGCGCCGCGTTGGCACATGCGCCCAGCCTATGCCTGCAGTGCCGCACCTGCGAGCAGCTGTGCCCACGACACGCCATCGAGCTATCGTGCGAAACGTTCGCCGTCGACATCCCGGCCGGCGCCGTAGACGAGCACCCGCTGCGAGACATACACCGCGACAAGGGCGGCCCCGACGCCATCCGCAATTCCATGGCGAAACTGATCGACAGCCCCTACGTCACGGGATAGAAACCGCCGCCCGGCACCGAACCGCGTACCACCGCGCATTTCCAACGAACCGCAAAATCAGCGAAGGAGACATCATGGCAATCAGCAGACGAGAAGCCCTCAAGCACGGCATCAGCTACGGAACGGGCACGATCAACCACGGCAACGACAGCATCGTCTACGACCGCGCGCTGCGCAAGTTCCCGAAAGATGAAACGTTTTCCCAGCTCAAAAGCGCAATCGATGCAGGCGACGCAACCGCAGCCGCACCGCTGGCGCAAGCATTCCAGCACCTGTGCGCGGAATTGGCGTTCAGTAAGCTCTACCTTGCGTGCCATCCCATCATCGAGGCCCTTCAAGACGGCGACCTGCCGGCGGCGCAGGACTTCGAAGAACTGGAAGCCGGCTACCAAGACATCGCCGATTTTCTGGCAAGCTGTTGATTCCGCATGCGCGAGCACTTGCGAAGTGCGATACAGGCGCGTATCATTTTGTGTGCGGTGCCCCGACCTACCGGGCAGCATCGTTCATTAGTCTACCCGGCTAGCTTTGGACGGCACGGCCGGGTTTTCTATTGTCAGATGCAGTTCACTTGATCCGGTCGATTAAAAGCACTATCAACGTCAGAAGTGCGCACATGGCGATAATCGTCTGAGCATCCATAGGCCACCTCCAATCTTTTGGAGATGCCGCCCGGCAAGCAAAGCACCGCCTGGCAAGTATACAAGAAGGCAAGTCAACGATGACTTGCCTTCTTGTATTTCGCCGACCGATGCTCGGACCGAATACCGGAATAGTTGTATTCGCCATTCACGTGCCGTTGTTTTGCCGCCGCCCCGCAATCTTCAGCTTCCGAAAGGCAAGCCGCGGCTCGCTAATAGCTGTGCTGCACTTCCCTGCTGTGAATCTGCGGCGTCATTTTGCGAAGGATCTGATCGGGGCCGGTGGTCCAGGCCGGATCAGGCATGGGATAGCGCTCCGTCTTGCCGTCGGCCAACATGCTCGTAGGAACAGCGGTTGAACTGGTGATTGCCTGAACAGGGCAGATATCCTGGCACAGCCCGCAATGGACGCACTCTGCCGGGTAATGCTCCACACCGCCGTGGCCATCCTCGCCGACATACTTCTGCAAAGCCCCCGTAGGGCAGAACACCGCGCACATCTTGCACGACCTGCATGCGCTCATGTCGATGGACACATGGCCCCAAAGCCGCGTGTCAAGATCGGGGCGCACGGGGTTTCCAAGGTCGGCCAGGGCATCCAAGAGCGCATGCCGGCGCAGCGGCACAAAATGCGGCAACGTGCCATCTGCCTGCACATGCGCAGGTTTGCGAAAGGCGGAAGCCGCACGAATGCCGCCAGTCGCGACGTGCTGTGGCGCGGCAGCGTCCGCTGCAGCCACCTTCACCTCCGAGCCAACTTGCTGGACATCGTATTCGCAGTTCAGACCCCATGTTTCCAGCAAGCTATCCACCGTATCCCGCACCAACTTGACGCTGGCGAAACCGTTCTCGCGCGGACAGCCCTCGCATGCTCCGTGCAGCAAACGGATACACTGCGCGCCATCGGCGAACAAGCGCATGGCCAGCGATTCCTCCATGCGGCTCAAGCACGCAAGCTCGATGGCCCCCGCCGCCGCGCAAGCCGCAGGCGCCTGCTCGAACGCTCGATGGCAAGCGAACACGGCTTCGCGGCCAGCACGCAACGCCCGATGCGCTGCGGCCAACAGCTCGCCGTCCACAGGATGCCGCGCCTCGATGGCGCAGGTCGGGCACACGGTAGCGCATGTCCCGCAGCCTACGCACAACGCCTCGTTCACCGTCAGCGCGCCATCGCGCAACGACAGCGCCCCCGACGTACAGGCCTCTGCGCATCGCACGCAGCTCGCGTGCCGATTGCGCACGCGCACGCAACGCTCAGGATGCACCGCAAGCCCGTAACCTTCCAACCGCTCAAGGCGGCCCATGGCCACATCGACCGTCATAACCTCATCCATCTCAAACCCCCTCACATCCGCGGCACCGCAGTGCGGCGGCGCGGCCATGCCCACCTGCTGAACCCGCAACCCGGGCCTCAAACCAAGCCCGTGCACCGCCGTGAACCCAAATGAGCCATTGGGCGTGCCGAACCTTGGCGCTCATCCGTGAAACCAGCGCGCTACCAGGCGCTACTCCTTCTCCGCACCGCCCTGCTCAACGCCGCCGTCCACAGGAGCGGGCGCATCGTGCGACCCGTCGGCCTTCGGGAGCACCGGGAAGGAAATCGCCTTCGCCGGGCACGCGTCCGCGCACTCGCGGCATTTCGTGCAGTTGCCCAACGCCTCCTCGGACAGCTGCGGCCGGCGCACGTCGAGGTGCTCGGGACAGGCCTTCGAGCAGGCGAAGCACCGCATCCCCTTGCTCGTGAACAAGCAGGCGGCGTCATCGACGTGCGGTCGCAAGGTGCGGTTCGCACCGGAAACCAGCGAGATCAACGCGCCAAGCGGGCAGAACTTCCCACACCACTTGCGCAGAAACACCACCTCGATGAGCAGCACGAGCGGCACGACCACAACCGCCCAGGTCACGTCGCCGAACGCGAACAGGCGCATGACCAGCAGCACCGTGGCGAACGTCAGGCCCACCGGGCAGATCAGGCAAAACACCGGAAACCCGAAGATGGCCGCCGACGCCAGCGCACCCAACAACACGCCGAAGCGCGAGTCGAAACGCACGCGACGCACCTTACCCGCAGGCTTATCCGCTGTCGCCTCGCACGCCGAAACCCCCTGCGCAACCTGTGCGTCAGCCTTGCGCTTGCGCCCACGCACGCCCGGGATCAGGCGTTGCAGCGTGGGCATAGGGCAGATCCACGCGCAGAACACGCGGCCGAACACCACGATCAGCACCAAGATCACCACGAACGAGATAAACGCGCGCGGCACGAACGTCTTCCCTGCGACCAGGCTCTCCAGATACCCCAACGGGCATAGCACCGAGAAGGCGTCCCAGCCGAACCCGCTCAAATTGCCGATGCCCCATGCGGTGAAATACCCTATGGCCACCAGCACCAGCACCGCGAACGTCACGATCGTGCGCAGCGTCCGCGCTTTCATCTTCTTCATGACGTCCTACCTTTCCAGCTGCTGGACGGTGATGGCGCGCGCCGTCATATGCTTGTTGTTCTCGTCTTGGCCGATCGACGTGCTCTCAAGGCTCACGCACGCCTGCTCGCAGGCACCGCAGCCGTTGCACAGCCGCTCGTCCACCACCGGTCGGTTGTTACCGTCGAACGAGATCGCGCCAAGCGGACACGCGTTCAGACAGATGGTGCAGCCTTTCAGGCGCCATGCCAGGCACCAATCGCGATTGATGACGGCCGTTCCCAGGCGCATGCTGTCGAAGGTGGAGCCCTCGGACGGCGTCAGCGCGCCGGTGGGGCACACCTGGGCGCATCGCGGAGTGCCGCCGTTGGCATCGTTGCAGTGGTCGCACCAGCCCGCCAGGCTTCCCAGCTGGGCTTTCGATCGCGAAAAATCCAGTCGCGGCGTGCGGACGCCCACGATGCCGTCCTCGATGTGCGCGGGCGCGATCACGCCCGTCGGGCACACCTCCATGCACTTCCCGCAACGCACGCACATGCCGAGCAGGCGATCTTCGTCCTGGCCTCCGGGCGGGCGGCACAGCGCCGTCTCGGGCGCGAACTTGACCAGCCCCAATGCCAGCATGGCGGCACCGCCGGCGCTGCCGAGCACGAACCCGCGGCGGCTCACGCCGCCCGCGGCGGGTGCGCCCTGTGCGGCATGGGCGCCCTCCGCGGCGTGCGCAGCCTCCGCAGCGCTCGCATCGCGCACGCCAACCGCAGCCTCCGCGGCATGCGCGTCATCAGCAACCCGAACCTCGCAAACGCCGTCGACATCCTGCGCAGCCATGATCACGCCACCTGGCTCGAGGGATCGGCCGGGGCCGTTTCGCCCGCATCCTCATCCGCATCCGCGACCGGCCCGTCGCCGTGCAGCTGAGCCTCCACGTCAAGCTCCTCGGCCAGCACCTCATCCAAAAACGCCTTGTCCTCGGTCAGGAAGCCGCGAGTCAGATGCGCCAGACCGCGATACAGGTCGGTTTGCGCGAACTTCAGCATCTCGTCGGTGAGGAAGCCGACCCACCCGAGCAGATGGTCGTCGAGGAAATGATGCTGCGCCATCAACGTCGACGCCGCCTTCGTCATATCCCCGGCCGCGCACGCCGCAGCGGCGCGTTCGCTCATGACCTGCATATACTCAAGCTCGCACGCGATATGGTCCTCGCCGGAGCGCCAACGGGAGCTGCTCTCCAGCCCTGCGGCGCGATACACCGCCAGCACCTCGTCGCGCGCATCCTGCATGACCAATCGCTCGGCCGACGTGTGCACGCTCTCGTTGGGATACGCCGCCGCATGGCCCGTAGTGTTCGAGCCGATGAACACGCGCAGGTAATCGCGCGCGGCATCCTCGAGCGTGCGCTCCCACACGTGGCTCAAAAACGAATGCAGCAGCTTGTAGCCCGCATCGACATCGGCATTTCCCGTGTTCACCGGGCAGCGCATCTGGCGAAGCTTCGCCAGGTAATCCGCATCGAGCTCGCTGCGGTACAACCGCGCCAGCATGCTGTACGTGGCCGCCCTGCTGTCCAGAACCGCCGCAACCGTCATGTCCTTAGCCATCTGAAACCCCCTATCAAGCGCAAAAGCGCGCCTCTCGTCCTTGCGAAGCGGCATCGGCGACGTCGTCGCGCGCCCCTTGGCCGCTTGCGCGATCCCCTACTGTGCGACCTCGGCCAGCGCCTCGGCGATCATGTCGCGGCCTGCCTGCGTGGTGCACCAACCGCCGCGCCATTCGAGCGCCCCCTTGCGCTCCAGGCGGCCGACGAAATAGCCGGAATAGCGGCGCGGCTCCTCGAGCAGCGGGCTGTCGTTGACCAAGCGGTCCAACTCCTTAGCCGAGCGCCCGCCGTCCTCGGTGCAAAAGTCCAGGATCTGGTGATAGATGTCCAGGTACTTGGGCTCGGCGGCCAGAAGATCGCGGATCTCGCCGGCATCGTCCTGCTCGTCGACCACCTCAAGCCCCTCGGGCGTGGCGACCCACAGCCCGGGACGCTCATCGGCGACTTCCAGAAACTCCAGCTCGACGGTTTCCTGCCCGTCGAAATACTCCTCGGACGACATGACGCAAGGCTCAGCATCCGCGCGGTCCGCCGCAGTACCATCAAGCCCCTCACCAGGGGCGGAACCGCAACGGTCACCGTCCTCAACCGGCGCCTCGCCTTCTGCTACGGCACCGTGCGTCTCGGCGACCTCGTTCCCGTCATCGTCGAACACGGCGTAACGGATGGCGCCCGCCTCTTCCAACAGCTCGCGGAACACCACCGGCGAATAGATGGAGAACCCATAGCGCAGCAGCTCCTCGGTGCGCGCGTCCATCTCCTCGCCCGTCTTCGGCTGGCGGCAAAAATCCACCAGCGCCAGCATCACGCGACGCTGCGCAGGCGTCTCCTTGAGCAGATCGCGGAAACGCTCCTGCGCGGTGCGCTCATCCACCTCCGGGGCAGCAGCGACCGCGGGAGCCGCCTCCTCGGCGGAAAGCGGCGCGCCGATCGTCACCTGAGCGGCCGCCGCAGGGTCCACATCGCCTTCCGGCCCGTCCTCGAACGGGTCGAACAGCGCATCCTCATCGAACAGATCGCGAACATCAGCTTCCATTGAAGACCTCCTACCTCGAAACCATCTCCCCCATTCGCCCCTTCCATCAGGCCGCCGTCGATCGGCAGCCGCACGCAAAAGGCCGGGATGGGGTTTCCCTGCGGGCACGGGTTGCCGATGGATGAGGTAGAGGGAGCAACCCGCCCCCGCAGAAAAACCCGGGGAGCGAAACAAACCAACAACCGCGAAAACCTTCGGGAGCCGACACCCCACGAGTCGAACGCAGGGTGGAAGGGGCGCGCACAGCGCCCCTTCCCCGTTCGCTTAGAAGTACACGTAGAAGCTCACGCCGACGGCGTACAGCACCACGCGGAAGCAAACGCCGCCCACCAGGCTGCACACCAGAGCCGCAGCCGAAAGCGGAAGCGCCTGCTCGGCCTTCTTCATCCCGAAGAAGCCGGCAACCACGGCGACCAACGAGCCGACCACCACGGCACCGCCCCAGAACAGGCCGGCCAGCGAGCCGACCGCCGGCGCGGCCAGGGCCGCGGAGGGATCGGGCAGGGCCGCCGGCGGGGCGGGGGTGGGGGCCGGATAGGCCCC
>SKER01002875.1_pt1 | contig 10538 bp, 9 predicted proteins | sample 4826961 | NCBI WGS metagenome assembly SKER01 (sample SAMN11008804, study PRJNA524170) | human gut metagenome | biome: Human fecal sample; material: Feces; isolation source: fecal sample from pouch patient p47 | host: Homo sapiens | place: Israel: Tel-Aviv | collected 2016-11-16
TCGAAATTGCTCAAAGTGTAGAATTAAAACCAATCACAGAAGTAGTTGAAAAAGTTGGAATCGGCTTTGACGATTTGGAACTCTACGGAAAATATAAGGCAAAATTGTCATTTGATAAAATCAATGCAGTCAAAGATAATAAACCAGGAAAATTGATTTTGGTAACAGCCATCAACCCAACACCAGCTGGTGAAGGGAAATCAACTATGTCAATTGGTCTTGCAGACGCTCTGAACAAAATTGGTAAGAAAACGATGATTGCCCTTCGTGAACCATCTCTTGGTCCTGTTATGGGGATTAAAGGTGGTGCTGCAGGTGGTGGTTACGCACAAGTCCTTCCGATGGAAGATATTAACCTTCACTTTACAGGGGATATGCACGCTATCACCACAGCTAATAACGCTTTGTCTGCTCTCCTTGATAATCATATTCACCAAGGAAATGCACTAGGTATTGACCAACGTCGTATTATCTGGAAACGTGTGGTTGACCTTAATGACCGTGCGCTTCGTCATGTAAATGTTGGTCTTGGCGGTCCCCTTAACGGTATTCCACGTGAAGATGGTTTTGATATTACTGTTGCATCTGAAATCATGGCGATTCTTTGCTTAGCTACTGATATTAAAGACCTTAAAGAACGTTTGGCTAACATTGTAGTTGCTTACCGTTATGACCGTACACCTGTTTATGTGCGTGATCTTGAAATCGAAGGTGCGCTTACACTTATTCTTAAAGATGCCATCAAACCTAACTTGGTACAAACAATTTATGGGACACCAGCTTTGGTACACGGTGGTCCATTTGCCAACATTGCTCACGGATGTAACTCAGTTCTAGCTACATCTACAGCGCTACGTTTGGCAGATTATACGATTACGGAAGCAGGTTTCGGTGCTGACCTTGGTGCTGAAAAATTCCTTGATATCAAGACTCCAAACCTCCCAACAACTCCTGATGCTGTTGTTATTGTTGCGACACTTCGTGCCCTTAAAATGCACGGTGGGGTAGCCAAGACTGACCTCTCAGAAGAAAACGTTCAAGCTGTTCGTGATGGCTTCGCAAACTTGAAACGTCATGTGGAAAATGTTCGTAAATTCGGTATTCCAGCAGTCGTTGCAATTAACGAGTTTGTTGCTGATACAGAATCTGAAATTTCAGCTCTTAAAGAACTTTGTGAAGAAATCGATGTTCCTGTTGAATTGGCTAGCGTTTGGGCTAATGGTGCTGATGGTGGTATTGAACTTGCCAACGCAGTAGTTGATGCTGTTGAAAATGGTAATGCCGACTATAAACGTCTTTATTCTGATGATGATAGCTTGGAAGCAAAAATCACTAAGATTGTTACTGAAATCTATGGTGGTAAATCAGTTGTCTTCGAGAAAAAAGCTAAAAACCAACTCAAACAATTTGCCGAATTTGGTTGGGATAAATTACCAGTATGTATGGCTAAAACACAATATAGTTTCTCAGATAACCAATTCTTGCTTGGAGCACCAGAAGGTTTTGATATCACTATTCGTGAGTTTGTTCCTAAAACAGGTGCTGGATTTATCGTGGCTCTTACAGGTGATGTTATGACCATGCCAGGTCTTCCAAAAGCTCCAGCAGCCCTTAAAATGGACGTAGCTGAAGACGGAACAGCTGTTGGTTTGTTCTAAGAAAAAATAACGATAAAAGGGCAGTACCTATTGGTGCTGTTTTTTCGTTCCAGTTATGAAAAACTTAAGGAAAGTAAAGTAGACTGAATCTAAATAAAAGAAGATCAAAGCACTAGATGATTATGTGTATTTTAGATATAATGATAAGACTTAGTCAAAGTGTTCTTTAGATCTTTGGCACCTAGCAAGGGGGATAACTATGATTAAAATATTACTAGTTGAAGATGATTTGAGTTTGTCCAACTCAGTTTTTGATTTTTTAGATGACTTTGCTGACGTTATGCAGGTCTTTGATGGTGATGAAGGCCTCTACGAAGCTGAAAGTGGCGTCTATGATTTGATTCTTTTAGACTTAATGTTACCTGAAAAAGATGGTTTCACGGTTCTTAGAGAATTACGTGATAAAGGTGTAACAACTCCTGTACTTATCATGACTGCTAAAGAAAGTCTAGACGATAAGGGACATGGTTTTGAACTTGGTGCGGATGACTATCTAACCAAACCTTTCTACTTAGAAGAGTTGAAGATGCGTATTCAAGCACTTTTGAAACGCTCTGGTAAATTTGACCAAAACACACTTTCTTTCGGTGATGTTCGTGTCAATCTTGCTACAAATTCAACCTTTGTGGGTGATAAAGAAGTAGAACTTCTTGGTAAAGAGTTTGATTTATTAGTTTACTTCTTACAAAATCAGAATGTGATCTTGCCTAAGTCACAAATTTTTGACCGTCTTTGGGGATTTGATAGTGATACTACGGTATCAGTTGTTGAAGTATACGTTTCTAAAATTCGTAAGAAACTTAAAGGAACAGATTTTGTTGCCAACCTCCAAACCTTGAGAAGTGTGGGGTACATTTTGAAGAATGCTGACTAAATTTTTCAATTATCTCTTTAGGAGAATCAAGTCAGACGGATTTAAGTCGTTCATTCATTTCTTTGCCACTTTTTCTGGTATTTTCCTTATCATGACTGTCATGATTTTACAGATTCTGAGTTACGGCGTTTATTCCAATGTGGACTCTAGTCTGAAAATGGCAGCCACTAAGACCAATTCTTATTTAGAAATGGAAATGCTAAAACGGGAACTTTTTCTGACTTCTGAGGTAGATCAAAATAATACGACAACCATTTACCAGGCCTATGATACTAAAGAGGCGACAACTGAAACACCTGACTCGAGTGACTCTAAGAAAGAACCTAAGAAGAAATCAAAAATTGAAGATGCCCCTCACGATTTATCAGTTGCGGCAAATACCAGTGTCTTAGTGCTTGATAAGAATGGAAAAGTCCTTAATGTCGTTGATAAATTTTCAAGCTTATCCAATTTACCAATAGATAAAAATAATATTGATGTTATCAGCAAGGGAAGTGCTCAGAATTATTTCGATCAAACGGAAAAGTACCGTCTGATTACTGAGAAAGTAGACAATAGCCTCTATCCTGATGCTAAGTACCTTGTTATTGCGATTAATACAACTCAATTGGAAGAAGCTACTGAACGTTATGTTAAGCTCATTGTCATCATGATGAGTTTCTTCTGGCTCTTATCTGTTGCGGCTAGTATGTATTTGGCTAAGTGGTCAAGACGTCCTATCCAGGAAAGCTTGGAGAAGCAGAAGGCTTTTGTTGAAAATGCTAGTCATGAGTTACGGACACCGCTTGCTGTGATTCAAAACAGGTTAGAAGTTCTTTTCCGCAAGCCTGAGAGTACTATTTTAGATAATTCAGAGAATATTGCATCAAGTCTTGATGAAGTACGTAATATGCGTCTGTTGACGACTAATCTCTTGAACTTGGCTCGTCGTGACGATGGTATTAAACCAGAAATCGAAACCTTAGAACCTGCTTTCTTTGATACAGTATTTACCAACTATGCCATGATTGCAGAAGAAAATGAGAAAGGTTTCACGGCTCAAAACCAAGTTGGTCGTCCAATCCAGACTGATAAAACGTTATTGAAACAGTTAATGACCATCTTATTTGATAATGCTATTAAATATACGGAAGATGACGGACATGTTACCTTTACTGTTCGCACTAATGACCGCCATCTTTATATTTCTGTAGCTGATAATGGTCCTGGAATATCAGATAGTGATAAGAAAAAAATCTTTGATCGATTTTATCGCGTAGATAAGGCTAGAACCAGACAAAAAGGTGGGTTTGGACTTGGCTTATCCCTAGCGCAACAAATTGTTTTAGCTCTTAAAGGAACAATTGTTGTTAAAGATAATCAACCAAAGGGAACGATTTTTGAAGTTAAGATTACCGGAGTTTAATCAATAAAGAAAACCTGCTAGGCGATAAGCTAGCAGGTTTTTTAGGTAATAAAAAAACTCCTAAATGGAGTTTTCAATTAGTTAGCCAATTTAGCTGCAAGACGTGATTTATCGCGGCTTGCTTTGTTTTTATGAATCAAACCTTTAGAAGCGGCTTTATCGATGCTAGCTGATGCAGCACGGTAAGCTTCTTCAGTTGGGTTAGCGTTGAATGCTTTAATAGCAGTACGCAAAGCTGATTTTTGAGCTGAGTTTTTTTCGTTTTGTTTAACGTTAAGTTCAGCGCGTTTGATAGCTGATTTAATATTTGCCAATGTTTTCACCTCCAAAATTTATCTAACTATGTCATTATACGTTATTTTAGGCCCCTTGGCAAGCTTTTTCTATTTTTTTAAGTGGATGAAGTCGATTTTATGATTGTCTCCCTTGTGAAGAATCAGTTCAGCTCGACTTCGTGTAGGTTCGATATAATTTTCCAGGTTAACCAAATTGATATCACGCCAGGTTTTTTGTGCTAAAGATAAAGCTTCATCCTTACTAAATTTAGTGAAACGATGGTAGTAGTTGTTTTCATCTTTTTTGGCAAGCTCAAGAAGGGTTTGAAAACGTTCAAGATACCAGGATTCGATATTATTAACTTCAGCGTCAATGTAGAGAGAAAAATCAAAATAGTCACTCATGTAGAGCCGTTGGTTAATAGGGTTCTGGAAAACATTAATCCCTTCGACAATTAAAAAATTAGGCTGTCTGATTTCTTGGGTAAGTCCTGGTACAATATCATAAATTTCATGAGAGTAAACAGGAATATTGACATCACCACCATTTTTTATAGTATCTAAAAAGTTGAGAAGAAGTGGCATATCGTAGGACTCAGGGAAGCCCTTACGATTAAGGATGCCTTTTTCTTTCAAGGTTTGGTTAGGATAGAGAAAGCCATCAGTTGTCACAAGTTCAACATTAGATTGGGGAAAGGTACGCTGCAACAAGAGTTGAAGCAAACGACTGGTAGTGGATTTGCCAACAGCAACTGAACCAGATACCCCAATAATAAATGGACGGTTAGTCTGTGATTTTTGTAAAAAGATACTCTTAGAAAAGGTTAGATCGTTGGCAGTTTTCTGATAGATACGAATGAGATTGATAAGGGGAAGATAAATGTCACTAACTTCTTGCACATCAATCTTATCATTAAGGCTTCGAATGGAATCCAGTTCTTCTGCAGTCAATGGGGCATTGTCCTCTTTATGAAGGCGTTGCCATTCCTTGCGTGATATCGTTTCGAAATTGATAAATTCATTTAGCATAAATAATATTATAGCAGAAAAAAAGGTCGAATGTAAGCCTTGTCATTTCACTAGCCTTACTTTGCTATTTATGATACGATAAAGAAAAAGTACTATCTAGAAGGAAAAAATAATGTCAAAAATGTATTATGCTGAGACGCCAGATGCGGCTCATGATATTCATGATTTAAAGGTTAATTTATTAGGAGAAAGTTTTCAGTTTTATACAGATGCTGGGGTTTTCTCTAAAAAAATGATTGATTTTGGGAGTCAAGTGCTTTTGAGTGCATTGGATTTGGAAGCTGGCAAAACGCTTTTAGATGTGGGTTGTGGCTATGGTCCTCTCGGTATCAGTTTAGCCAAGGTCCAAGGAGTTAAAGTCACTATGATCGACATCAATAGTAGGGCGATTGATTTAGCTAGACAAAATGCTCAACGAAATAAGGTTGAAGCTACTATCTTCCAATCAAATATCTATGAAAATGTCACTGGAAGTTTTGACTATATTATTTCTAATCCACCTATCCGTGCGGGCAAGAAGGTGGTTCATCAAGTTATCGAGGAGGCATATGATTATCTCAATCAAGGTGGTAACCTAACTATTGTTATTCAGAAAAAACAAGGTGCTCCGTCAGCTAAGGCTAAGATGGAGGATGTGTTTGGTAATGCTGAAGTCGTTAAAAAGGCTAAAGGATATTATATCCTTAGAAGTGAGAAATTATGAGAACAGTTGATTTAATTGAAAAGAAAAGAGATGGTGGCGAGTTAAGCACAGAGGAAATTTCATATCTCATTAATGGCTATGTGTCTGGGGAAATACCAGACTATCAGATAGCTGCTTTGGCGATGGCGATTTATTATCAAGGTATGTCTATTCGTGAAATCCATGATTTGACCACTGATATGGTTGCTTCAGGTGAACAATATGATTTGTCAGAAATTCCAGGTGTTAAGGTAGATAAACATTCGACCGGAGGTGTTGGTGATAAGGTAACCATCATTCTGATGCCGCTTGTAGCTAGCTTTGGTGTTCCAGTGGCTAAGATGAGTGGTCGTGGTCTCGGACACACAGGTGGAACGATTGACAAATTAGAGTCTATCAAAGGCTATCAGGTTGAGCGTAGTAAGAAAGAATTCATTCAGCAAGTTAAAGACATTGGGATTTCCCTTATTGGTCAGTCTGAGCATTTGGTTAAGGCTGATAAACTTCTTTATGCCTTGCGTGATGTCACTGCAACAGTAGATTCCATTCCTCTAATCGCAAGCTCTGTTATGTCCAAAAAGATTGCAGCAGGCGCTGATAAGATTTTACTGGATGTTACTGTTGGTCAAGGCGCTTTTATGAAAAATATGTCTGACGCTGAGAAGTTGTCTGAAACCATGGTTGCACTAGGTCATGAGGTCAATCGTGAAACGATTGCAGTTATTACAGATATGAGCCAGCCACTAGGTAAGGCTATTGGTAACCGTTTAGAAATCACAGAGGCTATTGAAATTATGCAAGGTAAGGGACGTGAAGATATCACTGACTTTATCTGTGAGTTGGCTGAGATTCTATTAGATTTGGCTCAGGTTGAAGCTAGTCAGGAAGAGATTCGTCAGCACTTAGTGGGTGGAAAAGCCCTTGCTAAGTTTGAAGAACTCATTCAAGCTCAAGGTGGTGATTTGACTGATCTTTATCGTCATAGCAGTGCTCCTGTCGTGACAGATATTCATGCTCATGAAACAGGTTACATTAAAGAGTTACCTGCAATGGCATTTGGAAAATTTGCTATGCAATTAGGAGCAGGTCGAGCTACGAAGTCAGATAGTCTTAATTATGAAACAGGAATTGTATTTGAAAAGAAAGTTGGCGATTCTGTGACTCAGGGAGACCTTATTGCCAAGGTCTATAGCCAAGAAATTTTATCTGAAAAAATGCTGACTGAATTCGAAAAAAATGTTATTATGGGTAGTGAATGTAAAGAAACGACAGAAATATTAAAGATAATTCGCTAACCCCTAATTTAATTCTAATCAAGGAGTTTGTTTATGTCTGTTAATAGCTATATTGACCATACCTTACTAAAAGCTGATGCTAATAAAGAACAGATTCTTTCCTTAATTGATGAGGCTAAGAAGTATGAGTTTGCCAGCGTCTGTGTTAATCCAACTTGGGTCAAAACGGCAGCTGAATTGCTTAAAGATAGTTCTGTCAAAGTTTGTACGGTTATTGGTTTCCCTTTGGGAGCATCGACCTCCGCAGTTAAGGCTTTTGAAGCCAAGGATGCTATTGCCAATGGGGCAGATGAAATTGATATGGTAATCAATATCGGTGCTCTTAAATCTAGAAATCTTAAATTAGTTGAAGACGATATTAAAGCTGTTGTTGAAGCTAGTGGAAGTAAACTTGTAAAGGTTATTATTGAAACTTGTCTATTGACTGATGAAGAAAAGGTAGAAGCTTGCCAATTAGCAAAACTGGCAGGTGCAGATTTTGTGAAGACATCTACAGGGTTTTCTACTGGTGGTGCTACCATTGAAGATATTGAACTTATGCGAGAAGCTGTTGGTCCTATTATGGGAGTCAAGGCATCTGGTGGAGCACGTACACTTGAGGCGGCTAAAGCCTTTATCAAAGCTGGTGCAACCCGTATTGGTACTTCGTCAGGAGTGGCCATAATGAAAGGGCAAGAAAGCCATGACAGTTATTGAAAAAGAGCAAGTGATAAATGCAGCACAAGAGGCAGCTGAAAATGCCTATGTTCCTTATTCTCGTTTTAGAGTTGGAGCAGCATTGCTTACAAAGAATGGGCGCATTTTTCAAGGATGTAACATTGAGAATGCCTCATTCGGATTGACCAATTGTGCAGAAAGAACAGCCATTTTTAAGGCGGTATCCGAAGGTCATAGAGACTTTGAATGTCTCGCAGTATACGGAGACACCAAAGAGCCCATCTCACCGTGTGGTGCTTGTCGCCAAGTGATGGTCGAATTTTTAAAATCTGATTCTAAAGTGATTCTTATCGCTGGAGATAAATCGACAGTCGAGATGACAGTCGGAGAGTTGTTACCATACTCTTTTACGGACTTACAATAGTCTAGTTGTTTTATTCTTTATTAAGCAAGTTTTCTTGCAAGTTATAGGAGGAGTGTTCAAGATGAAATTGAACAAGAAAATTATCGGGCTTGGCCTTGTTGCTGTTGCGGCACTTGGTCTTGCAGCATGTGCACGTGGCGGACGTGGCGGATCATCAGCTGATTCAAAAGTTAAAGCTGCTATCGTTACAGATACTGGTGGGGTAGATGATAAATCATTTAACCAATCAGCGTGGGAAGGACTTCAAGCGTGGGGTAAAGCTAACAAACTTAAAAAAGATTCTGGCTTCACGTACTTCCAATCTGGTTCAGAGTCTGACTTTGCAACAAACATGTCTTCAGCACAAAGTCAAGGTTACAACCTCATCTTTGGTGTTGGTTTCGCTCTTCATGATGCTGTTGCAGATGCAGCTAAAGAACACGAAGATGTTAACTATGTAATCATTGACGATGTGATTAAAGACCAAAAGAACGTTGAGAGTGTCTTGTTTGCCGATAACGAAGGCGCTTACCTTGCAGGTATCGCAGCAGCAATGCAATCAAAAACAAATAAAGTTGGTTTTATCGGTGGTCAAACATCAGATACAATTACACGTTTTGAAGCTGGTTTCACAGCCGGTGCTAAGTCAGTAAAACCTGATATTGATGTACAAGTTCAATATGCTGAATCATTCTCTGATGCAGCTAAAGGTACAACAATTGCTTCAACAATGTACGCTTCAGGTGTTGACGTAATCTATCAAGCTGCTGGTGGTACTGGTACTGGTGTCTTCACAGCTGCTAAAGAAGTTAACGAAAAACTTGATGCTGACAGCGATAAGAAAGTATGGGTAATCGGTGTTGACCGTGACCAAACAGCAGAAGGTGATTACACATCTTCAGACAAGAAAAAATCTAACTTTGTTTTGACTTCAACAATCAAACAAGTTGGTACAGTTGTTAAAGATATCGCTAACGGACAAGTCAAAGGCGATAAATTCGAAGGTGGTAAAACTAAAACTTACGGTATCAAAGACGGTGGTGTTGACATTGTAACGTCTAATCTTCCTTCAGATATCAAGGATGCAGTAGAAAAAGCTAAAGAACAAATCAAGAATGGTGAATTGAAACCAACTGATGGTCTTAGCAAATAATAGTTAAGCATAAGTCTTTATAGAGCTTAAACTGAGACAATTTTTGTCTCAGCAAAGGGAAGCAGTAAATGATCCCCTTTGCTGAAATAAAAATTATTCTGAAAGGAGATTGTATGACGAAGCCAAATGTCATTGAGATGCACGATATTACCAAAAAATTTGGTGAATTCGTGGCAAATGATCATATCAATCTTGATGTGAGACAAGGAGAGATCCACGCCCTCCTCGGTGAAAATGGTGCAGGTAAGTCAACTTTAATGAATATGCTTTCAGGTCTTTTGCAACCTACGAGCGGAACCATTAAGGTAAAACGACAAGAGGTGACGATTGATTCACCATCTAAAGCAACGAAACTGGGGATTGGGATGGTTCACCAACATTTTATGTTGGTTGAAGCTTTTACAGTTGCTGAGAATATCATTTTGGGTAGTGAGGTAACCAAAGCTGGTGGTGTCCTTGATATGAAGAAGGCTATCAAGGAAATTACTGAACTCTCTGAAAGATATGGTCTTGCAGTAGATCCAACTGCTAAAGTAGCAGATATCTCTGTTGGTGCTCAACAACGTGTTGAAATCCTTAAGACTCTCTATCGTGGGGCTGATATCTTGATCTTCGATGAACCGACTGCGGTATTGACTCCGTCTGAAATTACTGAACTTCTAAACATTATGAAGACCTTGGTTAAGGAAGGTAAGTCAATTATCCTTATTACCCATAAGTTGGATGAAATCCGTGCAGTATCTGATCGTGTCACTGTCATTAGACGTGGTAAATCAATTGATACAGTAACGATTGAAGGGTCAACAAATGCTGACTTGGCCGAAATGATGGTTGGTCATCAGGTTTCCTTCAAAACAGAGAAAATTCCTTCAAATCCAAAAGAAGTTGTTCTTTCTATTAAAGATTTGGTGGTTAACGAGAACCGTGGAGTTCCAGCTGTGAAAAATCTGTCATTGGATGTTCGAGCTGGTGAGATTATCGGTATTGCCGGTATCGATGGCAATGGTCAGACAGAACTTGTCCAAGCGATTACAGGGCTTCGTAAAGTTAAGTCAGGTGATATTACTATCAAGGGTGAATCGATTATTCATAAGACAACTCGTCAGA
>SKER01001483.1_pt1 | contig 10521 bp, 8 predicted proteins | sample 4826961 | NCBI WGS metagenome assembly SKER01 (sample SAMN11008804, study PRJNA524170) | human gut metagenome | biome: Human fecal sample; material: Feces; isolation source: fecal sample from pouch patient p47 | host: Homo sapiens | place: Israel: Tel-Aviv | collected 2016-11-16
AGCGGGGTTAACCAATACACCAGCGGGGTGGGCCTGTTAGCGGCCGGTTTAACCAAGTTGAGCGCCAATTCGGCGGCCTTAAACGCGGGGACGGCCACCCTGGCCAGCGGGGTCAACCAGTACACCAGCGGGGTGGACCAACTCGGCAGTGGCCTGACGACCTTAAAGAACAACTCGGCCAGCCTGCGCAGCGGGGCGGCCAGCCTGAACCAGGGGGCTAGTCAGTTAAGCAACGGGGCGAGCCAGTTAAACGCCACCGTTAACAGCTCGCTGGGCAGCCTGGACTTCACCGGGATCATGTCCGCCATGAACCAGGCCAGCCAAATGAAGAGTAGCCTGGCCAGCCTTCAGTCCGGCTTAACCCAAGCCCAGAGTGCCCTTTCCTCGGTCAGCACCGAAGCGAACCAGTTAAAAACGGCGTTGAGTGCCTTAAGTGGGGTCAGCTCGGCGGCTAGCTCCCTGAGCGAGGTGTACCAAAACGACACCGCGATCGCCCAGTCGGCTGGCGACCTGGCCAAGTCGACGACCGACGCCACCACTAAGGCCCAGCTAGATGCGATTGCCCAAAAGGCCCAGTCCAACGTGACGACCATCCAGGGCTTGGGGACGGCTTTAAGTCAGGTCAACAGCTTGAGCACCAGCCTGAGCGGCCTGCAAAGCCAGCTTAACAACCTGGCTAGCTTACAGACGACCTTGAGCGACGCCCAGACAACTTTGAATCAGGCTAACCAACTGTTGACGACCCTGCAGGGCTACCAAGGGGCGTTGTCTGCCATGCCAAGCCAACTGGCGGCCCTCAAGCAGGCGACTAACAGCTTGGCCAGCGGGGCGGCCAGCCTGCAAAGCGGGATGAGCACGGCCCAAGCCGGGATTAACCAATACACGGCCGGGGTGGACACGGCCGCTAGCGGTGCTAGTCAACTGAGTGCCAACTCAGCCAGTCTGACCAGCGGGGCCAACCAACTCCAAAGCGGGGTTAGCCAGTACACGGCCGGGGTTAACCAAGCTAACGCCGGGACTGGTCAGTTAACCGCTAATTCGGCGGCCCTGGTTAGTGGGGCCAACCAATTAGCCACCGCCCTGATTCAACTCAACGCCAAAGTACCAAGCTTGGTCAGTGGGGTGAGCGCCCTGGCTAGCGGCACCCAGAAGTTGGTCGATAATTCGCCAGCCCTGGTGGCCGGAACGGCGAAGTTAAACGCCGGGGCCGGTGAGTTAGCTGATAAGTTGATTAGTGGCGCCGAAAAGGTTAATGCGGTGCAACCAAGCAAGAAGACCGCCAAGATGTTTGCGGCCCCGACCACCGTTAAGCACACCAATTACAGCTACGTACCAAACTACGGCCACGCCCTAGCGCCGTACGTCTTGTCGGTGGCTCTATACGTGGGGGCCTTGATCTTTAACTTCGTTTACCCGATTCGCCGGGTCGCCTTGTTTGGCCGTAAAGCCAGCGCCTGGTGGGCCAGCAAGTTAGCCGTCGGGATGACCAGCATCACCGTGATGGCCCTGGCGGAAGGCGGTATTATGATGCTGTTGGGCCTCCAAGTCCTACACGTGCCGTCCTTTTTCTGGACCCTGATCCTGTTTGGCTGGGCCTCGATGGCTGTGGTCATGTTCTTATCGATGACCTTCGATAACCCGGGCCGGTTCGTGGCGATGGTCCTCTTGATGCTCCAACTCGGGGGCTCAGGGGGGACCTTCCCGATGCAGGTGACGATGAAGTTTTATAACGTCATCCACTGGTACCTGCCGATGACCTACTCGATCCTGGGACTGCGCAACGGGATTAGCGGCGGCCTGGGAGCACATTACGTGGCCTTTTGCAACAGCGTCTTACTTGCGATCACGATCGTTTTTGTAATATTATTGCTCGTTTCGATGATCTACCTACAACGCCATCACTACGCCGGCAAGTCCGAGCTTGATAATAATCAAGAGCTCCTTGGCCCGGAAGCAGACGATGACGGAATGCACCTCAAGGACCGTCAGTAAAGCGTCTGATTATTAGATAATAAATATTAATAAGCGTCGGGACACTCCCGGCGCTTATTTTTTTGTGTGAACTTTGAACGTTACTAAATTGTCATCTTGACGTTAAAAATAAAGGTGTTTATACTAATTTATTTTTATTAACCATAAATTGATAAACGTTATCATTTTAAGATTGATTTATACAAATTTAGCGCACGTTAATATTATTAACGGAGGGAGAAGTTAATGAAACAGCGACACATTGTTGAGGCAGGAATGGTGGTCCTGAGCGGCGTCATTGCGCTAGTGGTGGCCTTAATGTGGCTAGCGGGCACCTACTCGGTGACCTTAATGACCGCGATGGCGGTTTTAATCATGTTAGGCATTCTGGTTGGCGCGGTAATCCCGAACATTCTAATCACCTGGTTAGCGATTGGAACGACCACGATCGGCGCCGCCATTCTCTTGTTGGGTTACGTGGTGATGGACAACTGGCTCAAGCTGCTGTTGCTGGCGACCTTCCCGATCATGGCCTCGGCGGTCGCCCTGGCCCGGTTTATCCTCGGTAACTGGGGCTGGTTGGACCGCAACCGTGCCGACATCGATTCCTGGGCGGCCCACTACGATAAGATGATCAAACTCCAGACCGAATATAACGCAAGCAAGTACTACCAAAAGGTGGCCCGCTTCATTACTAAGGAAGTCACGGCCGACTTACGCGTCGACGTATTGGCGATCCGCTGGGCCCACAGCAGCCAGTTGCGTCAGTTTAACGAGGACGACTACCTGGCTAACCTGCGCCAAATTGCCAAGGTTTTAAAGGATGAGCGTTTCCCCTCCGAGCAACTCTACTACGTTGGGGGCGCCACCTTTTTAATCATCTCCTTGGACGTGTCACCAACAACCTACGAGTTTAAAAACCGCGCCATGATGCGCGACCTGCGGCAACTGACCCTGGACGGGACCACCCCGCAGTTTCAGCAGGGCCACCTCCAAGTCGACCGGCGAAACGTCTTGGGCTACCCCAACTTGGACCGGGTGATGCGCCACGTTGAGCGGGAAATGGAGACCGACCTGGTGGTTGAATACATGAAACAGGAGGTCGTTAACTAATGGTGGCATGGTTTTTCTGGTTGGCAACGGTGATCACCGTTGCCTTTTTAGCAATGGCAATTGTCCTCTTTATCTGCCAGTGGGTGATCTACTTCCGGGTTGAAAAAACGATGTTAGAGCGGCGCCAGTTATCCAGGACCATTAACAAGCAAGGGGGGGGGCGAAGCGATGATTAGCGAAACCCTTTTGATCGTCAGCCTGGTGTCGATTTGGATGTCGTTACTAATGTCGACGCTGACCTTAACCGGGGCGACCCACTTTTGGCTTCGGCACGCGACCAAGCTGGTGACGACCGAGCCGCTCCCCGCTTACCCCAAGATCACGATCGTGGTACCGGCCCACAACGAGGAGCTGGTGATCGCCAAGACGACCCGGGCGATTTTAGATATGAACTACCCGGCTAGCAAGGTCGAACTGATCTTGATTGCTGACAACTGCACCGACCACACCGCTGACGTAATGCGGGCAATCCTAAATAGCCGCGCCTACCGCTTTCGTAACGCCCGGGTGATGGAACGCCGCGGCGGCGGGGGAAAGGCCGGCGCTTTAAACGACGCCTTGAAGATGGCGACGGGCGATTACATCGGCGTGTACGACGCCGACGCAATGCCGGAGGAAAACGCCCTCTACTTCCTGGTCAAAGAGACCCTAAAGGATCCGGACCAGCGCGTGGCCGTCTTTGGCCGCAACAAGACCCGTAACGCCAAGCAAAACTTCTTGACCAAGTGCATCAACCAAGAGATCGTCGTTACCCAGCGGATCCAGCACTGCGCGATTTGGCACATGTTTAAGATCGGCCGGATCCCGGGGACCAACTTCATCATTAGAAGGGACTTTGTCGAATCGATCGGCGGCTGGCGTGATGGGGCGTTGACCGAAGATACCGACATTTCCTTTACGATTATGCAAAGCGGCAAGTTGATTGCCTTAGCCTATAATTCCGAGGCCTTTCAACAAGAACCCGAAACGTTGCACGACTACTACTTCCAACGCCTGCGCTGGGCCAAGGGAAATTACCAAGTGGTCGTCCACAATTTCAGGCACCTCTTTGATCACTCCAACTGGCGGGTCAAATTGGAGACCTTCTATTACTCCTGCACCTTCTTTTGGTTTAACGCCGCCATCATTTTGTCGGACGCCATTTTCTTGGCCAACGTGGTGGCGCTAGGGGTGCACCTCTTTAACCCCAGCGTTTCCTTGCCCTTTACCTTTGGGGAGGGAAACATCCTGATCGCCCAGCTGCTCTTGTTCAACTGGTTGTTGATGATTATCTTGTACGCCCTGCAAATTTCGATTGCCATGGCGACCCAGATTGGCCAGGCGACGACCAGCCAGGTTTGGATGGCGCTGGCGGCTTACTTTACCTACAGCCAGCTGTTTATCATCATCTCCGTGCACGCGGTTTGCTCGGTGATCGCCGATGGCCTCTTCCACCGTAACGGGAACGTCTGGGTCAAAACGCGGCGGTTCAGTGATTAGCATTTAGATTGAAAGAGAAAACCATGAAAGAGAAGAATAAACGCCGCTGGTGGATGTGGGTGGTGGTGGCCCTGGTCTTTGTCGTGTACGCCGCGACCATGCTGGTGGTGCGGTTAAACAACCCGATTCACCTACAAAAGACGGTTTACCAGCAGTGGAAACAAGATTATCTGGTTACTAGGGGGCAAGCGACCTTCGTTAACGCCGGTACCACCAAGCACCCGGCCGGATTGTCAGAGGCCCAGGGTTACGGGATGATGATCACTGCCGTGGCCGGTCAGCGGGGCTGGGCTAGTCAAAAAGAATTTGACCGCCTGCTTAACTACTACTTAAGCGAACGCGACGTTGTTGATAACAAGCAAACCGCCCTGATGAAGTGGCGCCAGTACCAAAAGGACGGTCAATGGGTCAGCGACGCCAATTCGGCCACCGATGGCGACTTGTACATCGCCGACAGCCTGGCGCTAGCCGCTAAGACCTGGCCAAAGCGGGCCGCTTACTACCACCGCTTGGAAAAGGCGCTCGCCAACGACATCTTGGCATACGAATACAACCCGGCCACCAAGGTTTTGATGACCGGGGACTGGGTGGACGTCAAGTCGCGCTATTACAAGTTGATGCGGACCTCCGACGTGATGCCGACCGTCTTCGACCAGCTGGCTAAAGACACCGGCAATCAGCAGTGGGCAAGCGTCAAAAACCAGATGTTAGACCGGCTAGTGGACCTGTCTAACCAGCACAAAACGGGGCTGGTGCCCGACTTTGCTTGGGTAACGGCAAAGAGTGCCAAACCGGTCGGCGCCAATACGATCGCCTCTAAATACGACGGCGACTACTGGTTTAACGCCTGCCGGGTGCCGTACCTGCTGGCCACCAGCAAGGACCCGCGGGCCAAGAAGGTCTTAAACAAGATGATGAAGTTCTTCGCCAAGCAATACGAAGTCTTCTCTGGCTACACCCTCAAGGGTAAGCCGATCTTAAAGCGCAAGAACGCCGGCTTTAGCGCCCCGATCTTTTACGCCGTCAACCACAACCGTAACCAGGGGTACGACAACCTGTTTAACAGCGAAAAGAGTATTTACGCCCAACGATTGAACCAAAATGACTACTACGGGGCGACCTTAACGACCCTGGTGGCCGTGGAAGGATGGAAATAATGACCAAGAAAATCATGACCGTTTTTGGCACCCGCCCGGAGGCCATCAAGATGGCGCCGGTCGTCAAGGCCCTGGCGGCAGATCCGGACCTCGAACCGATTACGGTGGTCACCGGCCAGCACCGGGAAATGTTGCAACAGGTCTTGGACATCTTTGACCTGACGCCGGATTTTGACCTAAAAGTCATGGAAAAGCGCCAAACGTTGACCTCGATTACCACTAAGGTGTTAACCGGCTTGGGGCCGATCCTTGAAAGCGTGCACCCCGACATGGTGCTGGTTCACGGAGACACGACGACCACGATGGCCGCCGCCATGGCTAGCTTCTACCACCGGGTACCGGTGGGCCAGGTGGGCCACGTCGAAGCCGGGTTGCGGACCTGGGACAAGTACTCGCCCTACCCCGAGGAGATGAACCGCCAGGTCACTGACGACCTTGCCGACCTCTACTTTGCCCCGACCAACCTGGCCGCCGCTAACCTAAAGCGAGAAAACCACCCGCTCGACCGGATTGTGATCACCGGCAACACGGCGATCGACGCCCTGCAGTACACGGTCAACCCGGATTACCACCATGACTTATTACAGCAGCTCAACCCGGCCCACCGGACGATCCTGTTGACGATGCACCGGCGGGAAAACCAGGGGGAGAAGATGGAAGAAGCGCTAACGGCGATCCGCCAAGTCGTCGAGGAGCGTGGTGACGTCGACCTGGTTTACCCGGTTCACTTGAGCCCCGCGGTTCAAGAAGTCGCCCACCGCGTCTTTGACGGGGTGCACAACGTTTATCTAATCGACCCGCTCGACGTGGTTGACTTCCATAACCTCGCCGCCCGCTCCTACTTGATCATGACCGACTCCGGCGGGATCCAAGAAGAGGCACCGTCATTGAACCGGCCGGTCTTGGTGTTGCGCGACAGTACCGAACGGCCGGAAGGGGTCAGGGCCGGGACCTTGAAGCTCGTCGGGACCGACCCGGCAAGGATCAAGGCCGCCCTGAACGGTCTATTGGAGGACCCGCTGGAATACACCCGGATGGCGACGGCGGCCAACCCGTACGGGAATGGTCACGCCGCCGAAGCGATCGTGAAGGCGATCAAGGACTATGGTGCTTCAGTTTGAAAACGGTACCCCGGCGCGCTATCATAAATTTGAAATAAGCAAACTAACCAAAGGAGTACCAAAATGAAGATTCTAATGTACAGTACCCACGAGCACGAACGGACCTACGCCGAGGAATGGGCCAAGGAAACTGGTAACCAGGTGACCATGGAGATGGTGCCCCTGACCAAGGAAACGGTTGCCATGGCGAAGGGCTACGACGGGGTCAGCGTGCAGCAGACCAGCCGGATTGATGAAGAGGTTTATCGCGCCCTTCACGAGCTGGGGATCAAGCAGATCAGCACCCGGACGGCCGGGGTCGACATGTTTGACCTTCAAGCGGCGGCCCAAAACGGGATCACGATCACCAACGTGGCGATTTATTCACCACGGGCGATCGCCGAAATGGGGGTCACCCACGCCATGTACCTGCTCAGAAACATTGGACGCTTCAACCAGCGGATGGACAACGACTACGACTTCCGCTGGTCGGGTGATTTAATCGCCAAGGAAATCTACACCTGCACCGTTGGTTTGATCGGGGCCGGTCACATCGGTGGGGCGACCGCCCAGATCTACCGGGCGTTGGGGGCACGGGTGATCGCCTTTGACCGCCACCCGGACCCAGAACTGGCCCCATACATGGAATACGTTGACTTCGAGACGGTCTTAAAGGAGTCCGACATCCTTTCTTTGCACGTGCCGTTGTTGCCAAGCACCGAAAAGATGATTGACGCCGCCGCCATTGCCAAGATGAAGGACAACGCTATTTTGATCAACATGGCCCGCGGGGGCTTGGTCGACACCCAAGCTCTGATCGACGCCTTAAACAGCGGCCGCCTAGGTGGGGCCGGCTTGGACACCCTGGCCGACGAAACGACCTACTTTGGTAAGCAAGTCGACGCCGAAGAGGTGCCCGACGATTACCACGAACTTGAAGAAATGCCTAACGTGGTGATCACCCCGCACGTGGCCTTCTTTACCAACGTGGCCGTCCGTAACATGGTTCGGATCTCCTTAGACGACGTGGTCGCCGTGATTAAGGGCCAACGGACTAAAAACATCGTTAAGTAACCACGGTACTGAAAAGTTAACGGCTCCGCTTTGGGCGGGGCTTTTTGTTTGCTTGCGCTGAGCTGTGCTATACTATTCTCTATCACTAATCATGTCAACTACGCACCGAATACATTCGGTGGCTTGTAGACTTCCTATGGAAATTCATCACTTCGCGTAGTACTAGCCACAACTTACCTAGATAGAGCACGCACGGCTAAGTCTCAACAATCTGAGTGCTTCGGAAATAGCTGTGTCTTACTTGCCAATTACCTAGGCTTAGGACGTGAGTTACCAAACGCCCATAAATATATCTAACGATAGATCGGACTGTTTTCGGTTAATGGCTTAGTTAATTCCAGATGGCCTTTTGCCAAAATATTTTGAGCGGCATTTTGGTCGCGTACATGAAACGTATCACAACAAGGGCATGTCCAAGTACGGTCTTTCAGTGTAAGCTTCTGCGTGCCATTGGTCCCCATTCTAAAACCACAACGATTGCATGTTTGCGTTGTATATGCCGGATTGATTTCAATAAAAGTCCGTCCATACTTGGGAGCTTTATATTCTAAGAGTGTAAGCAACGTTCGCCAACCAACATCACTAATGCTCATAGCGAGAGCATGGTTTTTCAATATATTCTTGCTTTTCAAATCTTCAGCGACTACAAGATCGTGGTTCTTGATCAAAGCAGTCGAAACTTGATGTAAGAAGTTGATTCGCTGGTTGCGAACTTTTTCGTGCAAACGAGCAACGATCAGCTTTTGCTTTTGATAATTTTTGCTGTTCCGTAAAGAACGATGCTCTTTCTTAGCCCGCCGGTATCGACGTGAAAGAATACGCTGTTCCTTAGCTAGTCGTTTTTTGATTGTACGGTAGTAGCGAGGGTTTTTAATGGTTTGGCCATTATTGTCGGTTAAGAAGTTATCCGTGTTCAAGTCAATACCAACTTCACTATTTGCTCTTGGCAATTGGGCATTAAACGGTTTGTCGCTCTTCAATAGCAGTGCAACGAACCACTTACCCGATGGGTGGTGCTTGATTGTTACGGTCGCAATGCGAATCATTGCGTTAGTAGGTAATGATCGAGTGGGCTTCACCTTGACCAACCCCAACTTAGGCAATTGCAAATGCTGACTATCTGCAGTGAAATGAATCGACCCGTTATAAAGAGATGGCAAACCGCCTTTAGCGTTAACTTGGCTGGAGCTGTAATGATTTGAGGTGCTGTAACTTTGCACAGGACGGCTCTTTCGTTTAAATTTTGGTATTCCGACAGTATGAACCTTATGAAACATTTTCCAGGCATTCTTGTAATTAATCTCAGTGTTGGTAAACATATCACTATCCAAATCGCTGTCATCTAGCCATGGATAACGTGGATTGCCTTTGATTCGTGCTAGACCGGTTGGGCGAATTTGAGATGCTTTAAGCAGCGTTCCCTTACCCTGCTTAGTTGTTTTGTATCGCCAATACTCAGCCGGAATAGGGTATTGTTGGTCAAGTTTATTACGTTTGATGGCACTATCCACCCAACTATTAGCCAACAGCTGATTATAGATAAAACGCGAAGCATTTAGATTTTTCCAAGCGACTCGTTCTTGATGATGGTTGGGATACATTACTAATTTCAAACCCATCATAAATGGCAGCCTTGTTTGTGGCATAATTTCACCTCTTTTCTCAATTACCATTATACAATGATTATGCTATAATATAATTATAACATAGCGAAAAGAGTTATTACTAATGAGCAAAATAAAAGACGCCGTTTATGCCCGTGGCTACGTTTATAATTTCCATTTCCATCTAATTTGGGTAACCAAGTATCGCCATCAGACTTTTACTACTCCACAATTAGTTGCTGAGATGAAAGGCATCTTACAGCGAATTGCCGATCTCAATGAAATCATAATCGAAAAAATGGAAGTTATGCCAGATCACGTGCATTTGCTGATCAGTTTCGCACCTAAGCATTCAGCAACCAATGTTGTTAAAGCATTCAAAGGCGGTAGCGCTCGCCTATTTTTAGCAAATCACCCAGAAATCCGTCAATCACAATACTGGGGCGGCAATCTTTGGTCACGAAGCTACTACATGAGCACACTAGGCAATATGAGTAAGGAGGTGGTTAAGAAATATATCGATGAACAACGAACGACTAAAAGCAATGCTGGACGACCAAAACAAAAAAATAGCGCCATTAGGCGCTAAAGTAGGGGCATTCCTCCACCGATAAAAATCGGTGGATTCCTGCCTTAGTTTTCATTTGAATGGAGTAATCATGCCAAAGAATAAGATTAGCCTCTTTTCCGGGGTGATGCTGGCGCTGTCGTCTCTGATCGGCTCTGGCTGGCTATTCGGTTCGGGGACGGCCGCTAAGGTTGCCGGCCCGGCCGCCATTATTTCCTGGGTAATAGGGGCGGCGATCATGATCCTGATCGCCTTTAACTACGTTGAATTGGGGACGATGTTTCCCGAAAGTGGTGGTATGAGCCGCTTTGCCCAGTACAGCCACGGGCCCCTGCTGGGCTTCTTAGCCGCCTGGGCCAACTGGGTCTCTTTGATCACCCTGATCCCGATTGAAGCGGTCGCCTGTGTCCAATACATGGCCGGTTGGCCGTGGAAGTGGGCTAACTGGACGGCGA
>SKER01002879.1_pt1 | contig 10521 bp, 8 predicted proteins | sample 4826961 | NCBI WGS metagenome assembly SKER01 (sample SAMN11008804, study PRJNA524170) | human gut metagenome | biome: Human fecal sample; material: Feces; isolation source: fecal sample from pouch patient p47 | host: Homo sapiens | place: Israel: Tel-Aviv | collected 2016-11-16
GAGATAATGAGAAATAAGCGAATAGGAAAAAGAACTATGAAAATGCAAAATAGCCCGACTATTATCTCTACTGCATCAATAGTGGGGCCAAAAGAAGGAAAGGGGCCATTAAAAGACAAGTTTGATGTGATTTTGCCAGACGATTTATATGGTGAGAAAACATGGGAATTGGCCGAAAGTAAAATGATTCAAACTGCATTAGAAACGGCAGTTCAAAAGGTGGAAAAACAACTAGATGATATAGAATTCTTATTTGGTGGAGATTTAATCAATCAAATATTCCCGGCATCATTTGCAGCAAGGGCATTGGGCATTCCGTTTTGTGGAATATATGGTGCTTGTTCAACAATGGCACTTGGAATGTGTTTAAGTTCTATTGTAGTCGACGGCGGTTTTGCGGATTATGCTCTTAATGGAACATCAAGCCACTACTGCACAGCTGAAAGGCAATTTAGATTCCCATTAGAACTTGGAAACCAAAAGCCTATGACTGCACAATGGACAGTTACAGGTGCGGGAAGTGCTCTTATATCAAGTAGTGGAGAGGGTCCAAAGGTAAAATATATAACAATAGGAAAAGTTGTAGATAAAGGAATAGAAGACGGAAATAATATGGGAGCAGCTATGGCACCAGCAGCTGTAGATACTATATATTCTTATTTTGAAGATACAAAAGATGACCCAAAATCATTTGATTTAATTGCTACAGGAGATTTGGGTCAATTAGGTAAAAAAATTACAGCTGATTTATTGAGACAAAGAGGAATCGATATATTTGATGTTTATACAGATTGTGGATTAGAAATTTTTGATTTAGAACAACAAGATGTTCACTGTGGAGGAAGTGGATGTGGATGTTCAGCTACTGTATTTGCATCTTATATCTATCCTAAATTAGTAAATAAAGAATTTAAAAAAGTAATGTTAGTGTCGACTGGGGCATTATTATCGCCAACAAGTACTCTTCAAAAACAAACAATACCATGTATTGCACATGCAGTAGTAATTGAAAGCGAGTAAATTAATAGTTTAATAAAATTATAGGATGTGAAAATATGATAATAAATTATTTAAAAGTATTTCTTGTAGGAGGAACAATTTGTTTAATCGCACAGATTTTGATGGACTACTTTAAACTTCAAACTCCTTATGTAATGGTAACTTATGTAACAACAGGTGTAATACTTACTTTTTTAGGAATTTACGATAAAATAGTAGATTTCGGAGCAGCAGGAGCAACAGTTCCGATTATTGGGTTTGGATATTCACTTGGAAATGGAGTTATAGAGGGAATTAAAAAAGATGGTTTTTTAGGAATATTAACTGGTGGAACAATAGCAACTGCAGGAGGAATTGCTGCAGCAATATTTTTTGGATATGTTATGGCAGTAATATTTACGCCAAAAGCAAAACCTTGATTTTTATATTGAAAAAATGCCATGGATTTTGAAATCCATGGCATTTTATTTTAATTTATTTTTATATTACTCTTCTATTTGAATAGTTTCGTTTGCATTGTTGGTGTCACTAGGTTGCTGGTCAGGAGTTGTTTGCTCATCATTTCCTCCTGTATTATCATTACCAGTATTACCATTATCGCCACCAGTGTTACCATTATTACCTGTATTTCCACCAGGAGTTTGATTATTATTGTTATTATTGTCGTTAGTGTTATCATCATTATTATTATCAGTATTGTCGTCAGGAGGATTATCTCCATCTCCAGCATTATCATTAGTCGGTTCATCTTGAGTAGTTCCTGTATTACTTGGAGTAGGAACACTATAAGAACTTGTTCTAGTTGGTGATGTACCTTTAACAAATGCTGCATTTGAACCATAAGATGATAGACCACCATCTATTAAGTTTATTTTGTAGAAGTTTATTCCTGATGGTTTTTCAAAATCTACAACTTCTAGGTTTTCATGTATAGGTTTCATTACATTAGCCCATAATTTTGCAGTTGTTGAACTTGAACCTTCTACTGGTCTTAAATCAATTTTATTTCCATTAGAATCTTTACGTCCAACATCATCACCTATATATGTTGCACCAACATAGTATGGAGTATATCCAACAAACCATACACAATATTTATTATTAGTTGTACCAGTTTTACCAGCTACAGGCATTTTACCTATTGAAGCGTCAGAACCAGTACCTTCTGTAAGAACTGCTTTAAGCATATCTGTCATAACGTATGCTACTTCTTCATCTACAACTCTGTGTTCTTGTGGAGTTGATTTGACGATTAATTCACCATTATATGTGCTAACTGTAGTGAATACAGTAGGTTCTATATAAACACCACCATTTGCTAAAGCACCATAAGCTGCAGACATTTCAAGTGGAGAAATACCATAAGCCATACCTCCTAAAACTAGAGAAGGGAATGATCTATCTGTAGTGTTTGAACTATTTGTTTTACTGTCTACAACAGTTGTTATTCCGAAGTTTTTAAGATAATCCATCATTACATCTATACAATCTTGATAACTTTCTCCAAGATTTTCAGCAGTTTTTACAGCTACTGTATTTGAAGATTTTGCAAGACCTAGACGTAAAGTCATATTTCCAGCACCTGCAGTAGTTGTAGATGGATTCCATTTTCTATTTTCTTTAAATTTATATCCACCTCTTGCATCACTAAATACTGTTGATTGAGTCATTTCTAATGTATCAATTGCAGCAGTATAGATAGAAAGTGGTTTTATTGTTGAACCAGGTTGAACAGGACTTGTAGCTCTGTTTAAAGTTCTTTTACCTTTTACATTTCTACCACCTATTAATGACTTAATTTGACCGTTGTGATAGTCAATTATAACCATAGCAGACTGTGGCTGAGTTACGCCATTAGCATCAGTTATAGTAGATGGGAAATTGCTACTATTATTATATTGTGCCTCAAGTTCAGCTTGCATACTAGAATCTATAGTAGTTTGTATTTGAAGACCACCGTTATAATATAGGTTATTAGCTTCTTCTTGTGTATAACCTTGATCTTTTAATGCATTTATAACTTCATCATATACATAATCTTCAACACTTGAAACAATTGTTTGTATATTTTTAGGAATTTCGATTTTAATATTGGCAGCATCTAAACATGCTTGATCATATTCACTTTGAGATATATAGCCGTATTGTTTCATTTTTCCAAGTACTGTTTTAGCTCTACCAACAGCATTTTCATTTAATACTGCCTTTCTTACAATCATAGTACCTTTCTTTAATTGGCTATATGTATCATAATCTGTTATTAATCCCCAAGAGTATAATTTATCTATCATATTTAACTCTACTTGAGTTGGATCATCGAATCCATCATTTTCAGTATGTGAATAGAATAATAACTTATTTTCTAAATCTGATCTCTGTTCAGTACCGTCTAATTTAAGCTTTGTATAAGGTGAATATTTATATGGATTATTTGTAGCACCAACTAACATAGCTGCTTCAGGTAAAGTAAGCTTTTCTGCTGTTTTATTAAAGTATCCTTGTGCTGCTGCTTCAATTCCATAAAAACTATTACCTACATACATGTTATTTAGATAGGTAAGTAATATATCTTCTTTGCTTACTTTTTTACTCATTTCATAAGCATAGTAGATATCTTTTATTTTACGAGTTATAGTTTGTTCTTGAGATGTTAAAAGTAATTTTGAAACCTGCATAGGTATTGTACTACCACCTTGTCTGTTTCCAAGAAGATTTTCTTTAACAGATCTAGCTAGACCTCTTAAATCGACACCATTATGTTGGTAAAATCTTGAGTCTTCTATTGCGACAAGGGCATTTTTAACAGTTTTGTTATTTAACTTCTTAAGCGGAATTTTCTTATGTCCTGTTTCAGCCTCTGCTAATTTACTTCCATCTGTATAAAGTAATACTGTTTTATTGTTAGTTTTCGAATCTAATAAAGATTTAGTTACGACTTCAGTATTTCTTAAAGATGAAAAGACTAATGCAGAACCAACAGCAACAACTGTTACTAGCATAAATAAAATAAGCATACCAGCAATTTTGGTTTTACTTCTTTTTCTATGTTTTTTAGGTTTTGATGAAACTTTTTTATAATTATCTTTAGATGTATTTTTATTTACATCAGTATTAGAAGAGGTAACTTTTCTTCTTCTAATTTTATTTTTATCATCATTATTATTTTTGCTCATTATATACCTCCTTACTTAATGCATAATTATAACATATTTTATTTCCTTTTTATAGTTAATTAAAATTTGTAAGAATATGTAAAGTTCTTTAAATTTAAATATCGGCAATAATCTATGTTATAATTATATCCTTTAAATACTAAGTTTAACAATAATAATTAGAGGAATGATATAGATTAAAAATAGTTGCAAACAAATATTTATTATATTTTTTACTGCTACAAAATAAATATGTATAGCGTGGACATGTTATGCATAATTGCGTTATAAAAAATAATCCCTAAGCAATACTTAGAGATTATTTTTATTTAAGTTATTAGATTAAAGCATCCATTTTATATAGACACCATATCCTACTTTAGGATTATTTTCTAGAGCATGTGAAACTGCACCGATTATTTTCCCATTTTGTATAATTGGCGTTCCACTCATTCCTTGCACAATTCCTCCAGTATCTCTTAATAAATCTTCATCTACAATTTTTATTTTAAAAGTTTTTGGAGATGGAGAAGTTTGATTTTCAATTTTTAATATTTCAATATCGTATTTTACACATTTATTTTGTTTGTTTTGTAGTATTATTTGGGCATTTCCCAATTCAACCTCGTCTAAAGAAGCTACTTTGTATTTTTCTTCATTTGAAAAATCAATATTTTTAGTTATTCCTTTTATACCGTATTGAGTATTGGTATTAAAATTACCGATTAAATAATTTTTATTAGCATTAATACATCCGACATTACCTCGATACGATTTCTGAATATCTAAATTAGTAGTTGTAGAAATTTCACCTGCTTTAATAGGTATTTGCTTTGCATTTCCTATATTAATAGAATGTCCAACAGCACCAAATTCATTAGTTTGGGGATTAATATAAGTTAAAGTAGCAAAACCTGATATCGCATTGTTGAAATTTACTTTTTTTAATGGTTCTTTATAACATATTAAATTTTTAATATCATTTCCTCTTTTAATCTTGATTTTTAATTGATTGCTATTAGAAGAATAAAAGACATCTGCTAAGTTATTAAAACTTTTTATAGAATTTCCTTCAACTTCTAAAATTAAATCACCACATTTTAGAGGACATCCTTTAATTTCATTGCGAACAATTAGATTTTCTAGTTCACCATCAACCTGAATTACTTTCCCAATCGGAATTAAATACGTATCATTATTTTTTTCTAAAGAATATGCATAATTTACATTATTCATGAAAAAATATAGTAAAAAGGTAAAACAAATAAAAAGGAGCTTATTAAATCTTAAATTAAATTTTTTATTAAAATTTGGCAATGTTATAAACACCTTCTTTCTTTGATTTGGTTGGTGCTTAATATTATATTTTGCAGAAGTGATTTTTTAATGCTTGGAAATGAGATTCAACAAATCCGTAGATTGCATAAATAAACAAAGAATAAATGGGACATGTTGAAATAAGTAAAACAAAAAAATAAAAAAGAAATAAAATTTAAGCGAACTTGATTTTATTTCTTTTTAATCTTTCTTTTTACTATTTTTTTTGAACGTCTTTTTAAATTGCTAGAATTAGAATATCCTCTACTTGAAGGTGTATTAGCAGGAATTGGAGGAACGAATGCATTTTCTGTATCACCTTGTGCACATGAATTAAGATCACCGATTAATGCAAGTTGATCCGACAATGTAGCAAGAAACGTAGATAATATATCTATATCAGTATCTGATAATTCTTCAGCTAAAGCAATTGCCAAAGTAGATGATAATACAAAGTAATCAAATGCCGAAAAATAACACAACTTAGAATTTTGATTAGTTGAGTTATCGTTTGTATTTTGATTATTATCATTATTGTTACTGTTATTGTTATTACTACTATCACAATTACAACTATTTTGCTTGTTATTTGTATTATCATTTTGTGAAGTAGTATTAGACTTTGAGGTAGTAGCGTTATTACAATCTCTATTTGATGAAGAACTTCTAGCACTGCGTTTACTTTGGCTGATGTGTTTTCTTTTTTTTCTCTTCAAGGGTTATCACCTCTATAAATTTGTATGTATATAAATATATATATGAAAAAATATAGTTTTAAATGAAAATTAAAATATAAATAGTAAAATAAGAAACTTTTAAAACACATAGGAAATAATAAAAAACATATTAACAAATTTTAAAATACATAGGAGGGCTTTTCTAAGTGAAGAAATACAAAATTTTAACCACTATTATAATGATAATCGGACTTATAATGATTTCTAGAGCAAGTGAAACTAAAAATTTAACAAAAGCAGTATCTAATTTAACATTTGCGCCAAAACAAGAAGCTACTGTTAAAGAACAACATACAATATGTATCGACCCAGGTCACCAAGCAAAGGGAAATTCACAAACAGAACAAGTAGGGCCGAATTCGGGCTCATATAAAGCAAAAGTATCCTCAGGAACAGCTGGAATAGCGACTAAAAAACCAGAATACGAATTAAATTTAGAAGCATCTTTAAAACTAAAACATATATTAGAAAGTAGAGGATATAAAGTCTATATGACAAGAGAAAGTCATGATGTAGATATTAGTAATAAAGAAAGAGCTATATTTGCAAACGAAAAGAAAGTGGATATGGTAGTTAGAATTCATGCTGATGGTTCTGATAATACTGGAATAACAGGTGCATCTATTTTAATACCATCAAAAGATGGTCAATATACATCAGCTATATTTGAAGACAGTTCAAACTGTGCAAAATATGTAAATGAAAATATGCAAAATAATGGATTTAAAGTTAATGGAATATTTGAAAGAAGCGATTTAACAGGATTTAACTGGTCCCAAGTTCCAGTAGTTTTACTAGAAATGGGATTTATGAGCAATTACACCGAAGACCAAAATATGTCTAGTCCACAATATCAAGAAAAGATGATGACGTGTGTGGCAGATGGATTAGATAATTATTTCAAAAATAAAAAATAAGGTGATATTATGACACAAATATTGGGGGAAAGCAGGAATAACAGTATTTTGGAAAAAACATTAAATGTGATAGGGCCAATTAAAAATAAATTTTCAAAGCCAGATTGCAAAGTTCATATATTTTTGCAGGAAAATGCAATAAATAGTTTGTGGTTTAATGGATACTATGAAGAATATGAAGTTTTTAATAGATATAGAAAAATAATAAACGAAGGGGTTGTATGGGCAGATCAAGATTTAAAGTGCTATGGTCATTTTTATAACGTATATACAAAAAAAGGGCTGCTAGGGACAAACGACAATGCCCTTACATTATCACAAGAATATTATAATTATGCTATAAATTATTTTTACGAAGGCGATATTTATAACTCAATGTTCTATCTGGGTGCAGTATGTCATTTGATTCAAGATATAACCGTTCCACAACACGCCACAGGAGATTTACTAAATAATCATATGCAATTCGAAAATTACGTTAAATTAAGATATTTAAAAATAAAGAGATTCAGAACTTACTCCGAGCCAATTTATTTTAATACTGTAGAAGAATATATAAAATTCAATTCTTACAATGCGATAAAAAATCAACATCTCCATAGATATATACAAAATGTAAATAACAGATTTTATTTAATAGCAGAAAAAGCATTGGAATTCTCACAAAGAACGACGGCAGGAATCCTAATTCTGTATTTTGAAAATACGTATATGCAAAATTAAAAAAATCAAATATAATAGTATAGATGTAAACAAATAAAATTTATAAGAGGTGGATAAATGCTAGTAGTAGAAAATGTTAGTCATGGTTTCGGAGCGAGAACAATACTAGAAAATGTATCTTTTAGACTTAAAAAGGGAGAACATATAGCCCTTGTAGGTGCTAATGGAGAGGGTAAATCTAGTTTCTTAAATATAATAACAAAAAAATTAATGCCAGATGCAGGTAATATAAAATGGTCATCAAGAGCAACAGTTGGTTATTTAGATCAGCATGCTGTTTTAGAAAAAGGAATGACAATAAGAGACGTATTAAGAGATGCATTCAAAAACATGTTCGAGTTAGAACAAGAAATGTTAAAAATGTATGACCTAATGGGTGAAGCAGACGAAGAACAAATGAATAAACTTCTTGAAGAAACTGCTGAAATACAAACTATATTAGAAAACAGTGGATTCTATACAATAGATGCAAAAATACAAGAGGTTGCTAATGGTTTAGGATTAGGGGAGATAGGTCTTGATAGAGACGTAACTGATTTAAGTGGAGGTCAAAGAACAAAAGTACTTCTTACTAAATTATTATTAGAAAGTCCAACAATATTAATCCTTGACGAGCCTACAAACCACTTAGATGAAGAGCATATAGTATGGCTTACAAGATATTTACAAGAATACGAAAACAGCTTCATTCTTGTATCACACGACACAGACTTTATAAACAATACATGTAATGTAATTTACCATATAGAAAATGCTGAGCTTACAAGATACAAAGGTAACTACGATGAATTTGTAAGACTTAGAGATATTAAGAAAAGACAAGAAGAAAGTGCTTACGAAAAACAATTAGAAGAAAGAAAGAAACTTGAAGATTTCGTAGCAAGAAACAAAGCGAGAGTTGCAACTAGAGGTATGGCAAACTCAAGACAAAAAATACTTGATAAGATGGAAATCTTAGAAAGACCAAAAGAAAAATTAAAACCAACATTTAATTTCAGAAATGCTAGAGCAGCAGCGAGAATAATATTCGAAACTAAAGATTTAGTATTAGGATATAATGAACCATTAACAAAACCATTAAACTTCCAATTAGAAAGAGGACAAAAAATAGCTCTTAAAGGGATGAATGGTATAGGTAAATCAACACTTTTAAGAACTTTACTTGGAATGACAAAACCATTCGCTGGTGAAGTTGAACTAGGTGATTATTTAGAAGTTGGATATTTCGAACAAGAAAGTTCAATGGACAACTACAACACTGCTTTAGATGATGTATGGCAAGAGTACCCTGTATTAACTAACTACGAAGTTAGACAAGCACTTGCTAAATGTGGTCTTACTACTGAACATATAACAAGTCAAGTTAGAGTTTTAAGTGGGGGAGAAGCAGCCAAAGTTAGATTATGTAAGTTAATGTTAAAAGACATAAACTTCTTAGTTCTTGACGAACCTACAAACCACTTAGATGTAGAAGCTAAAGATGAGCTTAAAAAAGCAATAAAAGAATTTAAAGGGACAGTTCTTTTAGTTTGCCATGAGCCAGAATTCTACAGCGATGTAGTTGATGATGTTTGGAATATAGAAGATTTCACTACAAAAATAGTTTAATAGTTTAAATTAGAGGGGGCTTCCAATTGAAAAAATTTTTAAATGCTATTTTAGCTATATGTTTAGCTTTATTTGTGATAGGTTCTTCAGTTATTATAACGATGAATATAAAAAGTATCTATTACAACGATATAGACAAGCTAAATATAGAGTCTATGAGCAACTTATCAAAGGAAGACATAATAGAAAATTACGATTATTTAATTGATTATAATTTAAGTTGGAAAGCAGATGAATTTGAATTGCCATCTCTACCTTCATCTCATAATGGGAAAATTCATTTTGAAGAAGTTAGAGATATATTTCAAAATGTAAAAATACTTACAATAATAACAGGAATTATTTCAATAATAGGTGGAATAATTCAAATTAGAAAAAAGGAATTCAAATTTTTAAGAAATTCGTCAATATTAATTATAGTAATGCCGGTTTTATTGGCTATTCCAATTGCAATAAACTTCAATGCGTGTTTTATAATGTTTCATAAAATAATGTTTAGCAATGATTACTGGATTTTTAATCCTGAAATAGATCCAGTCATAAATATGCTACCAGAAACATTTTTCATGCATATGGGTGTAGCAATTTTAGCAATTATGTTGATTTGTAGTATTGTATTACAATTGATATATAGAAAATTAAAAACGATAAATTATGACAATTTAAAATAAAAAATAAAATTACAAAAATTATAATATTGAAAGAATGCTGAATAAATGGTATGATGGATATATTGAAATAAGACTGAAATAAAAATGAGACGAAAAAATAGGAGTTAGTCAATATAAATTGGCTTAACTCCTATTTTTTTATCTATTTTTCTGTATCTAATTTTGTTATTTCAATAATTTCTTTAAACTTCCCAATTACATAGTCGTAATTTTTTCTTTGATGAGGAAGTGTGCAATTTTTACAATCCTTAATACCCTTTTCCGTATATTTAAAATTTCCACCACATTTATCTTTTAGGGCATATAGTGGACAATAACAGAATAAGCAATTGAAATTTTCCGGGTCATTTGTTTTATGGCATGGAAAAAACTCACATTCAGTATGACTAAAAAATTT
>SKER01002882.1_pt1 | contig 10507 bp, 9 predicted proteins | sample 4826961 | NCBI WGS metagenome assembly SKER01 (sample SAMN11008804, study PRJNA524170) | human gut metagenome | biome: Human fecal sample; material: Feces; isolation source: fecal sample from pouch patient p47 | host: Homo sapiens | place: Israel: Tel-Aviv | collected 2016-11-16
ATTTGTTTTTTGCCACGTAAATTGTTGAGGCATCTTCAGAATCCATGAGGGCAAAGGCATATGATCCACGGATAATGTGAAGAGCTTTCTTGAATGCTTCAAGAGTTGACAAACCATCTTCTTCAACGAATTTTCCAATCAAGTGAACTGCAATTTCAGTATCGGTTTGACCTTTGAAATGGTGACCAGCAAGGTATTCTTCCTTAATTTCAAGATAGTTTTCAATAACACCATTGTGAACCAAAACGAAACGTTCTGTTTCTGAGCGGTGTGGGTGAGCATTGTCCTCTGTTGGTTTACCGTGAGTTGCCCAACGAGTATGTCCAATACCGGCTGTGCCTTCTACTCCTTCAGTTTTAGCAGCAAGTTCCGCAATACGGCCAACAGCCTTAACCAATTGACTAGATGCATCGCCCGCTACAAAGATACCAGCTGAATCATAACCACGGTATTCTAGCTTTTCAAGTCCTTGAATCAAGATATCAGTTGCATTTGTGTTACCTACAACACCAACAATTCCACACATATTTTTAATAATAACCTCAGATCAAAGAGGTCATGTCTCCTTCATTTAAAATTGGTATAGTCAATAAGCTCTTTAAAAAGCTTAACGAGGACAGTATATTCGATATATTTGACATTGTCAAGCATAAAAATTGGTATAGTCCTAAAAAGACCTTTTACTTGTCTCTTATCCTAAGGAATAATCCTTAAAATATGCTATAATAAGGCTATGCGAATTCAACAATTACATTATATTATCAAAATCGTCGAAACCGGCTCAATGAATGAAGCTGCAAAACAACTTTTCATTACGCAACCAAGTCTTTCAAATGCTGTTCGTGACTTGGAAAGAGAAATGGGAATTGATATTTTTATCCGTAACCCCAAGGGAATCACTTTAACCAAGGATGGAGTTGAATTCCTATCTTATGCACGTCAGGTAGTGGAACAAACGAATCTCTTGGAAGAACGCTACAAGAGTCACACAGAAACACGTGAATTGTTTAGTGTTTCCTCTCAACACTACGCTTTTGTTGTCAATGCCTTCGTCTCACTTCTCAAGAGAGCTGACATGACACGTTACGAGCTCTTCTTACGCGAAACACGTACTTATGAAATCATTGAGGACGTTAAGAACTTCCGTTCAGAGATCGGTGTTCTCTTCCTTAACAGCTATAATCGAGATGTCTTGACTAAGATGTTTGATGACAACCGCCTCACATATACCAGTCTCTTCAAAGCTAGACCCCATATCTTTGTCAGCAAGTCAAACCCATTGGCTAAGCATGAAGTTGTCTCTTTGGAAGATTTAGAAGAATTTCCATACCTTAGCTATGATCAGGGGATTCATAATTCCTTCTACTATTCTGAAGAGATTCTCTCTCAGATTCCCCATAAAAAGTCTATCGTGGTTTCAGACCGAGCGACACTCTTCAACCTATTAATCGGTTTGGATGGTTACACCATTGCTACAGGTATTTTAAATAGTAATTTGAATGGTGATAACATTGTCTCTATCCCACTTGATATTGATGATGAAATTGATATTGTTTACTTGAAGCATGAAAAGGCAACCCTCTCTAAAATGGGGGAAAAATTCCTTGATAACCTCGTTAAAGAAGTCACTTTTGACAACTAATATATGTTAGTCCCTAGCACATAATGTTGGGGACTTTTTATCGCCAAAACTATCCAATTCAAAGCACAAAAAAGAGCCTTTCGACTCTCATCATTATTTATAATTTTTATAGCTTGCCCAGGCCTCATCTATAGATAAGGTCTCAGCATCTGTGTATGAGCCTCTATAGCTGTTCCAAACAAAGCCACTTGTTGAACCAGTTGCTTGAGTAACTGGAGCTTGATCGTAGGCAGTCAAACCATAGTATGCAATAATGCTATTTAATTTAGAAGCGTAAAGACTATCTGTAGCATAAGTCCCTGTCAGTGCCTGAGTGGCATCTGCATAACTACTTGTATTTGATTTCCAAGTACCTGCATAAGTAGATGACGTCATCAAAGCAGCATAATCTGCTAGGGAATCACTCAGACTTCCATAAGAACGGAAAGGTTCATCAATCTCATAAGTCTTCCCTGTACCATCGTCTTCCCAAGTACGCATAGTAACGGAGTTTCCATTATAAGAGCCCTTAATCCCAAAGAAGTTGTAATAAGGAGCTTGACTCAGACCTGACTGACCTGAATTTGATTCCAGAATAGCTTGAGCAATTAGAACAGAAGCATAGATATTGTAATCTTGACCAATCTGTCTCGCAGTCTCTCCGATACTATCAATAAAAGCCGTCGTAGTTTGATTGTAGGCAGCTTCAGCTTTAGCATTAACACTGTTATCATTTTTTCTATCTGTTGTAAAAGCTAGAACCAAAAAGAGCGAACAAACAAAAGCTCCCACGATAAAAATCATGTACTTCTTTAAATGACGATACATACAACCCTTCCTTCATAAAATTTTCAATTATAATATTTTAATACTATTCTATCAGAAATAACACTCCTTAGCAAGTTATAGGGATAGTTTCTCCTCAAAACTATCCCTAACAACACCTTTACATATCCTAAATAATAAGATATAATGTGGGTAATTTTTAAGGAGATGAAAAATGAAAATCAAATCATTCTTACCTGGTATAAGTATTGCAATACTTATTTCGCTTGTAGCCTGGACTCTTGGAGTCTTATTTCCTATTATTGGAGGGCCTGTCATTGGTCTTTTCATTGGCCTCTTGCTTGGCATTGTAGTGACAGACTCTGAAAAGCTCAAAACTGGGATGCAGTTTACATCAAAAAAAGTATTACAATACGCTGTTATTCTTCTAGGATTTGGGCTAAACCTTTCTCAAGTTTTCCAAGTTGGCTTAACCTCACTTCCTATCATTTTAGCCACTATTGCTACGGCACTCGTTACTGCTTACTTCATCCAAAAGCTATTTAAGTTAGATAGCGAAATTACTACTTTAGTAGGGGTTGGTTCTTCAATCTGTGGAGGTTCTGCTATTGCTGCAACTGCACCTGTAATCAAGGCAAAAGATGAATCTATTGCAACAGCAATCTCGGTAATTTTCTTTTTTAACATCTTAGCGGCTTTAATCTTTCCTCACTTGGGATCTTGGTTGGGACTTAGTAATCAAGGCTTTGCCATATTTGCTGGAACAGCTGTCAACGATACTTCTTCTGTAACTGCTACAGCTAGTTCTTGGGATAGCTTACATGGAACATCTATCCTAGAGCAAGCAACAATTGTTAAATTGACTCGAACACTTGCTATCATCCCAATAACTCTTGGTCTATCTGTATGGCAGTCACAAAAGGATAATACAAAGGAAGCATTCTCGCTAAGCAAAGCAGTCCCTAACTTTATCCTTTGGTTCCTTTTGGCCTCACTGATTACAACTGTTTCAATGTCACTCGGTGTAACACCTGCTGTCTTTTCACCTTTAAAAGACCTTTCGAAATTTATGATTATTATGGCCATGACAGCTATTGGTTTCCAAACAAATCTCAAACAACTAATCACTAAAGGAGGCTCAGCACTTCTAGTGGGAGGAGTTTGCTGGTTATTAATCAGTCTTGCTTCTCTTCTCATGCAAAAGCTATTAGGACTTTGGTAAAAGACATCTAAAAAACTCACAATCTTGCTAAGTTTGTGAGTTTTTATTATAGAATCATTTTTTATACTCAAAGACATAGGTTTGAATAACCTTGTCCCCATCGTTTGTTACTTTCAAATCAACATTGTAACTCTTAGTTTCACCACTAATATCCTGAACCTTATAATCACCATCTTGTTTTATTGAAGATGTAGTCTGCCCTGAATAATGCTTAACTTCAAGACTTGAAGTTCTGTCTAGAGAAAAAGAAATGAGCCCGTTTAAAGAATACAGCCCATACAAAATAAGACATAAAAAGCTCAGTGACGCAAGGCTCACTAAATAATATTTAACAAAAGCCCCCAATTTCAACCCCTGTTTACTCACTTAGTTATTATCTTCCTTTAACTTAACATTCTTTTTATTAGAGTATTTTCAAATTTTATTTTACACACATTTGGGTATTTTGTCAAATTATTTGATATTTAAAACAGAACCTATATTTTTCTATATACTAAAAGCCGTTAGTCATCTAACGGCAATTTTTTATTTCTGAAATAACGTATTCAAGACGGCTATAGAGACCAAGTAATAAGTCGTAACTTCGATTTTCATTTTCTTTCAAAACAGTGAAAACTGTTGTACTATAGGTAAATTCAAAGAAGTCATCTAATTCCTTGAGCCAGTCATCAATAACCCCTAAATTTTGATCAATGATTGCAAACAAACTTGGTTGATACCAGATTGTACCTTCGATATAAAGGTTTTTGTCAGATAATTTAGATAGGGATACTTTCAAGTCAGCAAGCTCTCGTTTAGCAAGATTCGGTTCAATCTTTAAATCAAAAAGCAAGCGTGCATCATGATTTAGAATATCGAGTTCTGCTTGAAGCAGTTGAATATAATGTATCGCTACTAAATACTGGTTCATGGGTCTCTCCTGGTCATCTGAAAATCGTACTATTATTGTACCACTAAAGAATGAAAAAATGTAGTAATTATTTAATTTTTTACAGGATTTTTTTAGAAAAAATACCATGCTTTAAATTTCTATTTAAAAATAATGACACTAGCGATTTTCTAAGAGTTTAAGAAATGAAAGATTTTTTAAAAAAAGAAAAACACTCACGAATGAGTGCAATTCTAGTATTAATGACTAACCATTTCTTGTGCAATTTCCAAGCCACTAAGTTTTTCAGGATAGTAAGTTGGCCAATTGTCCATCTCTTTTAGAATCTCATCTTGGCTACTATTTCCGAAGAAAATATGGAAATGTGCTGAAGTTGTTGGATCTATTTGATGATCTGAAAATTGGACATATTGGTAAGGATTGTCAGCAGCTTGACTGTCAGTTGCTGTGAAGAGATAACGGACACCTTTTTTACCAGAAGCATAAGTCAAAATCTTATAACCATCATAACGATAAGTGTGTGTCACGCTACTTCCATCATTTTTTGTGAAAGTCATGGTCATCTTTTTACCATCAATAGCAATTTTAGAAACATCTGTTTGATAGCCCTTAGTGTAGTACTCTTTGTACTCTTGTGCGGTTTTATCCTTATTCAATAGAGATTTGTATTCAAATACTTGATCTAAAGTACCATCTTGGAGGTAAGGATAGACCGATTGCCACTCACCAGACCAATCAGAAAGTTCTCTATCTTTGACATCTTTGTCATCAAAGTAACCATTTTGGACTGTTTTCTTATCATCACTTCCTGTTTCAGGTTGGATAGCTTTCCCTTCAACATCTGTTGTTAAACGAAGATTCTTTAGGTTCTCAGTCATAACACTGACATAATCTTCACCTTTTTTCAACTGTTCCTTAGTTAGTGATTCAATTGGATTTAAAACTGCTGTCTTAACTCCTACTTCGTTAGCTAAGGTTTTGGCAACGCTACTTGAAGCATTTTCCTCAAAGTAGATATAGTTAATATCATATTCTTTGGCATACTTAGAAAGGCTAGCGATACGTTTTGCAGATGGATCAGATTCAGCTGAAACACCTGAAATTGGTACTTGTGTCAAACCGTAATCTAAAGCAAGGTAGGCAAAAGCTGAGTGCTGGGTAACAAAACTTTTCTGTTTCGCTTGACTTAAGGCTTCAGTATACTCCTTATCCAAAGTCTTTAATTTTTTAAGGTATTTCTCAGCATTAGTTGTAAAGACTGCTTTTTTATCTGGGTGTTGAGCAATCAAACCGTCCCTAATAGTTTCAACTAATTTTTGAGAACGTTTAGGTGAGAGCCAAACATGAGGATCATATTCGTGGTGATGCTCTTCTCCACCGTGATCATGATCTTCTTCCTCTATTCCAGGTAAGAGAACCATGCCTTGACTTGCCTTAATGATTTTTGTATTTTTAGTGTTGATAGACTTTTCAACTTTTGGAACCCAGGTTTCCATATTTTCATTTAGGTAGACGAAAGTGTCTGCTTTTTCAATGTCAGCGACATTCTTAGTAGATGGTTGAAAATCGTGGGCTTCACTACCAGCGGGAATAAGATAAGACACCTCTCCCTCATCGCCAACAACCTGCTTTGTAAATTCATAAACAGGGTAAAAGCTGGTCACAACCTTCAAGTCACTATTTCCTTTGGAACCGTGGTGACTAGTCGTATAATAAATACCTGCACCAGCAGCTAAAACAACTGCTGCTATTCCTGCTAGGCCAAAAATGCGTTTCTTTTTCATGATATTCCTTTCAAAATACTTAACCAGTTAATAGTTTACTGGTTAAGTATATCACACTTCATTTATTTTGCAAGCCTTTAAATAAAAAAATTGAAATATTTCGATGAAAAAGAATTATTTGATATACTGGAAATATCATTTGGAAAGTAGGTTATACATGTTTCGTAAATTAACCCTATATCTTTTTTTATTGCTTGCATCCATTGGCCTGACTTATGATACGCAATCATACACCTCAGGTGCCTTGTCTGGTTCAGCATACGGTATTATTGGACTATCAACACTGATTGCCTTATGTTATATCCTACCAGGAATATTTCTGGTTCGATACTTAGGCAAGAGATGGCAGGTGAAACCACTTGTTCTCGTATTTGCTCTAATTGGTGGAGTCTTTATCACAGGATGGATAGCTGGTTATGCCAATACCATTTCTCACGACTGGGTGACTGCTCATCTTTCTTCAAAGAGTTTCTTCTACCGCTTTGAGGATGCTCTTATGGCTCCCCTAGTTGAAGAACCCCTCAAACTAGCTGCTTTTCTCTTTGCTATCTATATGGTGCCAACAAATAGTTACAAGGAACTCTTGCTAGTCGCTATTACGGAAGGTCTTGGCTTCCAGATTAGTGAAGACTTCTCCTATATCCTTTCAGATTTGCCTGATGGTTTTTCTTATACGATTTCGGGAATCCTTGGTCGAACTATTGGTGCTGTATCGTCTCACTGGCTTTACACGTCCTTCCTTGCTATGGGGCTAGTCCTTATATGGCGTTCACGTCAAAAACTCATTAATTCCAAGTACAGTCTTATTGGTATTCTTTATGCTTGTGGTGCTTTTGTGGCACACTTTGCTTGGAATTCACCTCTTCGAAATTTAGAAAGCGATTTGCCATGGGCATCAGGCCTTCTCATTTCACTCAATCTTTTCTTCTTCATTACACTTTATCAGCTCCTCTCGAAACTGGATGAAGAAAACAAATAAGATTAGACTACGAAAAAACCTTTCCTTAAAATTGGAAAGGTTTTTTTGATGACTTTAATCACTCATAGAAAAACGATTGGTCATCAAATTACTTGCATCATCTAAGACTTTTGCCAATAGTTTATCCGTTTCTGACTGAATCTGTTCACTAATCTTTTGATTTTCTGCTTCAAAATCAATACTTTCATCATTTGCTAAAGCATTGTCGACATGATTAATCATGGTATGGCCAAGAGCCATCGTTGTTTCTACATAGGCATCCAAATCAGCCTCATGCTGTTGGAAATGAGGATCACAGATAGCAGCAATCAAGCGATTACTCCAGTAGAAATTGCCTGTATCTACTTTATCAGTTGTTTGACGGAAATAAGCAGGTGTTGTTCCGACCTGAGTCCAGAATGGCACCATTGTACCAAATGGCATTGATCCATAGGCTAACCACTGAATACCAGTTGTTTCTGATGGTTTGTTAGGACGCATTTGCAAGAGAGCTGTTTGACTAGTACGGTTAATACCAATTGGACGGAATTGGCGTTGACTTACCGCATCTCCTTGAGGTCCATAAGGATCATAAGGCGTATCTTGGTAATGAAGACTCAAAACGTATTTAACATCTTCAACTGTAATTTTGCGGTATGGTTTTTGGCACCATGGAATAAAGAATGATTTTGGATCATAGTCTTTTTCTGGGTTCAAAAATTTCTGCATAGCCCAAGCGCGTGGTGTATTATAATGACGGTCCTTATCTCGTTGGCTACCAAAAGCATAACGTGGATTAAAGTGTTCATTAGAATAAGTCAAATCCAAGTGATGTTTATTAATAAAATTTCGAATGTCTGGTGAGGCAAGATAGTCGTCTGGATTTTCAAACTCATAGTGATCGATACCAAGTTGGTTTGGGTTAGTAACATAGGCATCGTCTGGAACACGTCTTGCAATCCAATGGTGACCACCAATTGTTTCCAACCACCAAATTTCTTCAGTGTCTGAAAAAGCAATCCCATTAGACTCGTAAGTCCCGTAAGTTTCAAGGAGTTCTCCTAAACGAAGGACACCTTCACGCGCCGTCTTGATATATGGCAGGACCAAAGTCAACATATCCTCTTCTCCAAAACCATCTTTAACAAGAGGATCAGCGCCGAGAACACGCGCATTGGTCGTGATTGTTTCTGTTGCACTCATGGCAACATTAGCTGAGTTAATACCAGCTTCACCCCAGATACCGTCTTTCCCAAGCGCATCTGGGACAGAGGTATAACGTAGAGGATTATCTGGCAAATCAATTGAAAAATTGCTAAGCACAGACTGGTAATGACGCGGTTGGTCTTCAGGGGGCACGACGAGAAATTCTTTGGGCGTAAAAACACCTGATTGAGAATCCTCAGTACGTGCAATCATGGTAGAGCCGTCATATGAGGCCTTCTTACCTACTAAAATCGTTGTACAAGCCATAAAAGCTTCCTTTCTACTTACAAATCGTCGGCAATCTTATTGATTTTTCTGAGACGATGGTTGACACCACTCTTGGTCAGAGGAGGTTCTATACTATCTGCGATCTGCTGGATAGAGTAATCTGGGTTGGCAATACGGAGTTGGGCAATTTGGCGCAGCTCCACCGGTAAAATCTCCAAGCCAACCGTATCCATAATCTTGATAATATTATTAATTGTTTTCATGCTAGCACTAATCGTTCTAGCAATATTGGCTGTTTCCGCATTATTGGCACGATTCAGATCATTTCTGGTTTCTCGCATAATTTTGATCTCTTCGAAGGTATCCTTAGAGTTCATTGCACCGATAACAAGGAGAAAATCCATAATGTCCTCAGCTTTTTGAAGATAGGTCACAAAACCGTTTTTATGACTCAAAACCTTGGCATCGAGCATAAATTTTTTCATGAGAGAAGCTAAATCCTCTGCGTGGTCTTGGTAAACGGAAAAAATTTCTAATTGATAACGTCCCTTTTCAGGATCACGTACCGTTCCGGTAGCCAAAAAAGCGCCTCGTAAATACGATCTTCCAGCTTCGTCATCTTCCATTACTGATGTTTCAATACCTGTTTCAAAGCCAAAGAAAGAATCCGCCAATTGTAAATCGGACAAAATATCATTGACATGGTCAGCTACAAAAACCGTGTAAACACGATTTTTCTTGAGATTGGTCTTGTTGTGATGTCTCAATTCAGGATTACTCTGATAACGACTTTCCATTAATTGGTAGATATGTCTTGCAATCTTTGCATTTTCTGTTGAGATGGAAAGAGTCAAGCCTTGATTAGTCAATCCAACCGAACCAGACATCTTAATCAATGCTGACAATTCAGCCTTGTCTTTGCTTGAAGCAGCAATTATCTCTTCCTTAACCTTAATCGTGAAACTCATGACTTGTTCCTCACTAGATGCATGAGCTCATCCACTACCAAGTCACCATGGTGGAAGGCACCACCATTTTCAAGTCGCAGAAAATTAGAAGACACAACTGTTTTTGCTTCACGACGTAAGCCCTCAAAATCATGCTCAACCTGAACAAGGTATTCATCAAATTTATTACTAGCCATGTATTCTTTAGGCACTTTCTTGATGTTAACTAAGACATTGTCAATCACATCAGAGCCAAGATGACGATTAAGCACAGCCACATGGTCGGCATCTGAGAATTGTTCAGTTTCTCCGTACTGAGTCATAATATTACAAATGTAGGTGACATCAGCCTTGGTCTCGATAAGAGCCTGACGAATCTCTGGTATAACTAGGTTGGGCAAAATCGATGTATAAAGAGATCCAGGACCTAAAACAATCATATCACTATTCATAATAGCATCAACAACCTTACGACTGGCCTTAGGCTCTTCGTCATTATAGGTATTGGTCACATAAACGCGTTCAATCATGCCATCATACTGGGCAATACTACTCTCCCCTGCTACTTCATGACCATCTTGAAAAACGGCATGAAGCGTCAAAGCTGTCTCACTAGCAGGATAAATTTTTCCTGTAACGTGGAAGAACTTCGTCAGAAGCTGCATGGCATTATAGGTAGATCCCTGCATTTCTGAAATTCCAGCGATGATTAAATTTCCGAGTGGATGACCAGCCAAAGCACCATCGGTTTTATCAAAACGATATTGGAAAACTCTTTCATAAAGTTTAGGCATATCACTCATAGCTACCAAAACATTACGCAAATCCCCTGGAGGTGTCAGTTGCATGATATCACGCAAATCTCC